>VOFJ01003239.1_pt1 | contig 240897 bp, 253 predicted proteins | sample 5384081 | NCBI WGS metagenome assembly VOFJ01 (sample SAMN12384729, study PRJNA508395) | human gut metagenome | isolation source: healthy gut I | host: Homo sapiens | reverse complement strand
CATGACGAACGGCTTGAACAGCTCCAGCGCCATTTCCTTGGGCAGACCGCACTGATCCATCTTCAGCTCAGGACCGACGACGATAACCGAACGGCCGGAATAGTCAACACGTTTGCCGAGCAAGTTCTGGCGGAACCGGCCCTGTTTGCCCTTCAGCAGATCGGACAGGCTCTTCAGGGCACGGTTGTTCGGGCCGGTGACGGCACGGCCGCGGCGGCCGTTGTCGATCAGCACGTCCACCGCCTCCTGCAGCATGCGCTTCTCGTTGCGCACGATGATGTCCGGCGCGCCCAGCTCCAGCAGACGCTGCAGACGGTTGTTACGGTTGATGACGCGGCGGTACAGGTCGTTTAGGTCGGAGGTCGCGAACCGGCCGCCGTCAAGCTGAACCATTGGGCGGATATCAGGGAGGCAGGACGGGCAGAACGTCCATGACCATCCACTCCGGGCGGTTGCCGGAAATGCGGAAAGCCTCAACGACTTCCAGACGCTTCAGGATGCGGACACGCTTCTGGCCGGAAGACTTTTCCACCTCAGCGGTCAGTTCTGCGCTCAACTGATCGAGGTCGATCTCTTTCAGCAGATCCTGAATGGCCTCGGCACCCATGGCGGCCTCGAACTCGTCACCATAGCGCTCGCGCATCTCGCGGTACTCTTTCTCGGTCAGCTGCTGCTTCTTTTCCAGCGGGGTCAGACCGGGGTTGGTAACGATATAGTTTGCAAAGTACAGGACCTTCTCCAGCAGGGCGCGGGCTCATGTCCAGCAGCAGGCCCATGCGGGAAGGGATGCCCTTGAAGTACCAGATGTGGCTGACGGGCGCGGCCAGCTCTATGTGGCCCATGCGCTCGCGGCGGACCTTGGCCTTGGTGACCTCGACGCCGCAGCGGTCGCAGATCTTACCCTTGTACCGGATCTGCTTATACTTACCGCAGTAGCATTCCCAATCCTTAGTGGGTCCGAAGATGCGCTCGCAGAACAGGCCGTCGCGCTCCGGCTTTAGAGTGCGGTAGTTGATCGTCTCAGGCTTCTTTACCTCACCGTAGCTCCAGTTGCGGATCTGCTCCGGAGAAGCAAGGCCGATCTTAATGGAATCGAAAACGTTGTTTTTGTCCATGAAACGAACCCTTTCTTAATCTCTAGTTAAAAAAATCCACTTCGTCGGAAGCGGGAGCCGCGTCGCCGGAATTGTTGTCGTCCAGCACGGAGGGATCATCGAAACCCGCGTCGGCGTCCTTGATGGTGTAGTCGTTGAGCAGCTCGTTCTCGTTGGTAACGGTCTCGCTGCCGGCAACGTCGCGCATATCAAAGCCAGTCTCTTCGTCGTCGAAGTTCTGGCGCATGTCGATCTCGTTGCCGTCCTTGTCCTGGACAACAACGTCCAGACCCAGGGACTGCAGTTCCTTGAGCATGACACGGAACGCCTCGGGGATGCCCGGCTGCGGGATGGGCTCGCCCTTGACGATGGACTCGTAGGTCTTGACGCGGCCCACGGTATCGTCGCTCTTGACGGTCAGGATCTCCTGAAGGGTGTTTGCAGCGCCGTATGCTTCCAGTGCCCAAACTTCCATCTCGCCGAAGCGCTGGCCGCCGAACTGCGCCTTGCCGCCCAGAGGCTGCTGGGTTACGAGCGAGTACGGGCCGGTCGAACGGGCATGGATCTTATCGTCAACCAGGTGATGCAGCTTGAGGTAGTACATATAACCGACGGTAACACGGTTATCAAATTTCTCACCGGTACGGCCATCGTAAACGGTGGTCTTGCCATCACGATCCAGCTCGATCTTGGAGAAGTCGATGATGTGGCCCTTCTCACCCATGATCTTGGGCAGCTTAGTGGGATATGCGGGAGCATTCTCACCGTGCCACAGCTCACGGGCGGTGTCGAAGGTATCGCCGATGTCGTTCTCACGCGCGGAATCGAACACGGGGGTCATAACCTTGATGCCGCATGCCTTGGCAGCGTAGCCCAGGTTGACTTCCAGCACCTGACCGATGTTCATACGGGAAGGAACGCCCAGCGGGTTGAGCACGATGTCGAGCGGTGTGCCGTCCGGCAGGTACGGCATATCCTCGCGCGGGAGAATGCGGGACACGACACCCTTGTTGCCGTGGCGGCCTGCCATCTTGTCGCCGACGGAGATCTTACGCTTCTGCGCGATGTAGCAGCGGACGACCTCGCGCACGCCGGGCTGCAGCTCATCGCTGTTCTCCGGAGTAAAGACCTTGACATCCACGATGATGCCGTACTCGCCGTGCGGCGCACGCAGGGAGGTGTCACGAACCTCGCGGGCCTTTTCACCGAAGATCGCGCGCAGAAGACGCTCTTCTGCGGTCAGTTCGGTCTCGCCCTTCGGAGTAACCTTTCCGACCAGAATGTCACCGCCCTTGACCTCGGCACCGATGCGGATGATGCCGCGCTCGTCCAGATCCTTCAGGGCATCCTCGGAGACGTTGGGGATGTCACGGGTGATCTCCTCAGGTCCGAGCTTGGTGTCACGGGATTCGGTCTCGTACTCTTCGATATGGATGGAGGTGTACACATCCTCGCGGACGATCTTCTCGTTCAGCAGGACGGCGTCCTCGTAGTTATAGCCCTCCCAGGTCATGAAGCCGATCAGAGCGTTCTTGCCCAGAGAGATCTCACCGTTGCGCATCGCCGGGCCATCGGCCAGCACCTGACCGGCCTTGACGGTCTCGCCCACTTCCACGATGGGGCGCTGGTTGATGCAGGTGCCTGCGTTGGAGCGGGCAAACTTGACCAGCGGGTAGTTGTCCACGCCACCCTGTGCATTGCGGACGGTGACGTGGTCGGCATCCATCTTCTCAACGATACCGTCGTTCTTTGCCAGAACAGCGGTGCCGGAGTCGGTGGCAGCCTTGTATTCCATACCGGTAGCCACGATGGGCTGCTGGGTGACCATCAGAGGCACTGCCTGACGCTGCATGTTGGAGCCCATCAGAGCACGGTTACAGTCATCGTTCTCCAGGAAGGGGATGCAGGCGGTAGCGACAGAGACCATCATTCGGGGCGAGACGTCCATATAATCGACCTTCTCGGCGTCGATCTCCAGAATGTCGTCGCGGCGGCGGGCAGAAACGCGGGCGCGCTTGAAGTGCTTGGTCTCGTCCAGAGGCTCGTTGGCCTGAGCAACGACGTACTCGTCCTCGACGTCAGCGGTCATATACTCCACTTCATCGGTAACGACCTGATCGATCAGCTTGCCGTTTTCGTCGTCGTAAGTCTTTTTGACCTTGCGATAAGGAGCCTCAACGAAGCCGTACTCATTGATCTTGGCGTAGGATGCCAGGTAGGAGATCAGGCCGATGTTCGGGCCTTCCGGAGTCTCGATGGGGCACATACGGCCGTAGTGGCTGTAGTGAACGTCACGGACCTCGAAACCGGCGCGGTCACGGGTCAGGCCGCCAGGGCCCAAGGCAGAAAGACGACGCTTGTGGGTCAGCTCAGCCAGGGGGTTGGTCTGGTCCATGAACTGGGAGAGCTGCGAGGAACCGAAGAACTCCTTGATCGACGCGACCACCGGGCGGATGTTGATGAGCGCCTGCGGGGTGATGACGCTCTGATCCTGGCTCTGCAGGGTCATGCGCTCCCGGATCACCCGCTCCATCCGGGCGAAGCCGGTGCGGAAGGCGTTCTGCAGCAGCTCGCCGACGGTGCGGATACGGCGGTTGCCCAGCTGGTCGATATCATCGGTGGTGCCGACGCCGTGGCCCAGACCGTTCAGGTAGTTGATGGAGGACAGGATGGTGTCCCTCACGGTGACGGTGCGGCCGATCAGCTGGTCATGGTTGCGGCGGAGCATTTCCTTCTGCTCCTCCACATCGGAGGTGGTGTCGAGGATCTTCTTGATCTCATCAAAGGAGCAGCGCTCGTTGATGCCGCACTCCTTGACATCAAAGGAGAAGAAGCCCTGTGCGTCCACACAGCCGTTGGTGATGACCTTGACCTTCTTGCCCTCGATGCTCAGAGATAACGGTATCCACACCGGCGGCATCTGCCTTCTCGGCCAGCTCACGGGTGATCTTGCCCTTGGCCTCAACGATGATCTCGCCGGTCAGGGGAGCAACGATGTTCTCAGCGGCAACAAAGCCGGTGATGCGGCGGGCCAGAGACAGCTTCTTGTTCATCTTGTAGCGGCCGAAACGAGACAGGTCGTAGCGGCGCGGATCGAAGAACAGCATGTTGATCTGGTTGGTAGCGGACTCCACCGTGGGGGGCTCGCCGGGACGCAGCTTGCGGTAAACCTCCAGCAGGCCCTCGTCCTGGTTCTTGGTGGTATCCTTCTCCAGAGTGGCCAGGATGCGCTCATCCTCGCCGAAGAAGTTCAGGATCTCCTCATCAGAGGAAAGGCCCAGCGCACGGCACAGCACGGTGATGGGCAGCTTGCGGTTCTTATCGATGCGGACATAGAACACGTTGGCGGCATCGGTCTCGTACTCCAGCCATGCACCGCGGTTGGGGTTCATGGTGGCGCTGTACAGGTCGTTGCCTACCTTATCCTTCGCATGGCCGTAGAACACACCGGGAGAACGGACCAGCTGGCTGACGATTGCACGCTCGGCACCGTTGATGACAAAGGTGCCTGCGTCGGTCATCAGGGGGAAGTCACCCATGAAGATCTCCTGATCCTTCACCTCGCCGGTCTCCTTGTTCAGCAGACGGGCAGTGACGCGCAGGGGGGCTGCAAAGGTAACGTCGCGCTCCTTGCACTCCTTGATGCTGTACTTCGGCTCCTTATCCAGCCGGAAGTCCACAAAGCTCAGTGCCAGATTGCCGGTGTAGTCCTCAATGGTGCCGATATCGTGGAAGACCTCCTTCAGGCCTTCATCCAGGAACCACTGATACGAGTTCTTCTGCACCTCGATCAGGTTCGGCATACTGATGACTTCGTCGATGTGGGAGAAGCTCATGCGCTCGGTTTTGCCGAGCTTTACGGGCTTGACTTTCATCATAAAATCAACCACTCCTTACTTTTATATTCTACGGGATGTCGTATACGCGGGTCAAATTTGAGCAGACACACATAATTCGACCCGCGTCCTGTGGAACCTTCCGGCATTTTGCACAAACTTTTCGGGGTGACCCCTCAAGTGGCAGCCATCACAGCTCCCTTTTTGACGCACTAGTCCATTATGTGATACTAATGTAGTATACACCCCAAAACTCCTGTTGTCAAGCCATTTTTCAGTTTTTTGCCGAAATAAATTTTATTTTCGGTTTGTTTTCGAACGCCCGGTAGCGTGTAGCCGTTTACTTTCCAAGTACTTGATTTTTTTATTTTGCACGTTCCTGTTCATAACACCCTTGTGCAATTTGTCTATCTTTGCTCTTGCGCCCGGAGGTATTACTTTTCCACTTCCCCGCCGCAAAAGAAGAGGCCGCCGCACGGAACGCCGTGCAGCGGCCTTGTCCTATTATACAGAATGCTCACTCGTCCAGATAATCCCGCAGCAGCTTTGCGCGGCTGGGGTGGCGCAGCTTGCGCAGCGCCTTTGCTTCGATCTGCCGCACCCGCTCCCGGGTCACGTTGAACTCCTTGCCCAGTTCTTCCAGGGTGCGGGCGCGGCCATCCTCCAGACCAAAGCGCAGGGTGATGACCCTCTCCTCCCGGGGCGTCAGGCTTTTAAGGACGTGCAGCAGTTCCCGCCGCAGCAGCTGGCGCCCGGCTTCGTCCACCGGGACACCGGCGTCCTCGTCCTGAATAAAGTCCTCCAGATGAGCGTCCTCTTCCTCCCCCACCGGCGTTTCCAGACTGATGGGTTCCTGCGACAGTTGCAACAGTTCCCGCACCTTGTCCGGCTCCATATCCAGTGCGGCGGCGATCTCCTCCACGGTGGGCTCCCGCCCATTTTTGTGCAGCAGATCGCCTGCCGTTTTCTTGACCCGGTTGATGCTCTCCACCAGATGCACCGGGATACGGATGGTGCGTCCCTGATCCGCAATGGCGCGGGTGATGGACTGACGGATCCACCAGGTTGCGTAGGTGGAGAACTTGAAGCCCCGCTCCGGCTCAAACTTTTCAGCAGCCTTCATCAGGCCGAGGTTGCCCTCCTGAATAAGATCCAGAAAAGGCAGGCCCCGCCCGGCATAGCGCTTGGCTACTGATACCACCAGCCGCAGGTTTGCCTCACTCAAGGCGCGGCGGGCATCTGCATCCCCTGCCCGGGCGGCCTTTGCCAGCGCCATCTCCTGTCCGGCGGTCAGCAGCGGCACCCGGCCGATCTCCTTTAAATAGGTCTTGACCGGATCATCCAGTGCCACACCCTCCGAGGAAAGCTCATTCTCCAGCCTGCCGATCTGGGCATCATCCAGCACAGGCAGCTCGGCAGGCTCCTCCTCTGCCAGATGAACGCCCCGCTGCTCCAGCGCCGCGTAAAGCTCGTCCAGCTGTGCAATATCAAAATCCGCTTCTTCCATGGCACGGCTGATCTGCTCCGGGGTCAGGGTGTGACGGTGAGCCTTTGCGGCAAGGCTGCGGGCAAGTTCTTCCGTTTGCGACAATTTCTGCATGATTCCTGCTCCTTTTCTCTCCAGCTCCAGCCGGAGGGAAAACAGGGATCAGTCTTGTTCGGGCAGCGTCCCCTGCTTTTTTTCGCGCATCGACTGAAGATACTGTGTGATCTCATCGCCGGACATTGCAGCAGCTTTACTAGCAACCGGCATTCCCCGGGCGATCCTGTCCAGATACAGACGGATATCGTCCGGGGTGCAGTTCACATCGCTGTATTGTGCCGCAAGCCGGCTCAGTTCATTCAATGCTTCTTCACTTACAAATGCCCGCAGTGCAGTCAGGCTGAGTTCCACACCCTCCCGGCTGCAATTGAGCATCGCTTCGTATAGTTCCTTCTGCTGCGGCTGGATGAATTGCTCCGCCGTCAGCTGCTGCTTGGCCAGTTCCAGATAACGAGGCTCCCTCAGAATAGCAGCCAGCAGCCGCTGCTGGGCGCTGGCGATGCCCAGCGCCTGACTGCCGCCTGCGCTGTACGGAACCTTGATCTGATCCATCTCACCGGAGCGCAGCAGCTCGCGGTTTTTCTCCCGGCGGTACTTGCCGCCCGCCCGCTTTGCTGCGGTACCCAGCTGCGCCAAAATGGCAGTTTTGGAGATGTTGGTCTCCTCTGCCAGCCGCCCGGCGTACACCTCCTGCTCAGTGGGGTTGGAGCGCTCGGCCAGCATCTCCACGGCTTCCTTTACATATTGCAGCCGCTGCGCATCCTGCGAGAGATCATACTGGTCTCGCAGGCGCTTGAGCCGGAAGTCCAGCGCATTGCCCACCCCATCCAGAAGTGCCTGAAAACGCTCCGGGCCGTATTTTTTGATGTATTCGTCCGGGTCCTTTGCGCCGGGAATCTGCAAAACGCCCACCTTTACCGGGCTGTTGCGGAACAGTTCCAGTGAGCGCAGGGTCGCCTTCTGGCCAGCCTCGTCCGAGTCATAGCTCAGAATGACCTCATCGGCATACTCGCTGATGATGCGCACTTGCCCGGGGGTCAGGGCGGTGCCGCAGGCGCAGACGGCGGTGTCGATGCCCGCCTGCTGCATACAGATGACATCCATGTAGCCCTCGCACAGCACGAACCGACGGGAGGCGCTCCGCTTGGCGATCTGCAGCGCGAACACCGTGTCCGACTTGTGGTAGACCAGCGTTTCCGGGCTGTTGACGTATTTGGGCTTGGAGTCGTCCATCACGCGCCCGCCAAAGGCAATGATGTTGCCGCGCAGGTCAAAGATAGGGGTCATGACACGCTTCCAGAACAGGCAGTAGATGCGCCCGGACTGGCTGCGTTTGAACAAGCCGCTGGCGTCCAGTTCCTGCTGGTTGTAGCCCTTATCCCGCAGGTACTGGTACAGTGCCTGCCCATCGTTGGGGGCATAGCCCAGCCCGAACCGGACGATGGTCTTATCGTCCAGCCCGCGCCGCCGCCAGTAAGCGCGCGCCTGCCGTGCCTCCTCCACGGTAGAGTTCAGGCAGGCGTGGAAGAAGCGGGCGGCCTCCTTATTCATGGAGAGCACCCGGCTGCGCAGACGTCCGGTCTTGTCGTCCTCCTGCGGCTCCGGCATACCGGCGCGGGAAGCCAGCATCTTGATGGCCTCGCCGCTGCTGATATTGTTGATCTTTTTGACAAAGCTGATGGCATCTCCGGCTGCCTGACAGCCGAAGCAGTAAAAGCTTTGGGTGTCAGGGTACACATAGAAGGACGGCGTTTTTTCGCTGTGAAAGGGGCACAGACCGCCGTACAGCCGTCCCTTGCGCTTGAGCTGCACATAGCTGCCCACCAGTTCCACGATGTCGGTGCGGCGGGTAAGTTCCTCGATGTATTCATGTGGGATCATGTTGTTTTAAACGACCTCTCCAGTTTTAAAGGACGTGCCATTTCTGGGGCACGAACAGTTCTTCAAAAGTGCGGATGGCAAACTCGTCGCTCATACCGCTGATATAGTCGGTGACGGCGCGTTCCCGTCCCTCCTGATAGGCCAGCTGCACATAAAAGTTGGACATCTGATCCACATGGGTCAGGTAGTACTCGTACAGTTCCGCGATAAGCTTGTCCACCTTCTGCTCCTCGCGCTTGGCGTTTTTGTCCACATACACGGTGGCGTACATGAAATCCCGCAAAGCGAGAAAAGCCGCGTATTCCTCGGTGCCCATGCGGACATCCCCCTCGCTGTGGGTGAGGATGCTGTTGATCATAGTGGTGATGCGGGCGGACTTAGTCTGCCCCAGCACTGCCGTGCAGTCCTTGGGCAGGGTGGCAGCGTCCAGCACACCGGCGCGCACGGCGTCCTCGATATCGTGGTTGACAAAGGCGATCTGATCCGCAAGACGCACGATGCGCCCTTCCGGGGTAGCCGCCCATGTGCCCTTGGTGTGGGTAACGATGCCGTTGCGCACCTCCCATGTCAGGTTGAGACCCTCGCCATCCTTTTCCAGCCGATCCACCACACGCAGGCTTTGCATATAGTGGTGGAAGCCGTCCGGGCAGAGAGCGTTCAGTGCCTTTTCGCCTGCGTGGCCAAAGGGAGTGTGCCCCAGATCATGCGCAAGGCTGATGGCCTCGGTCAGATCCTCGTTCAGGCGCAGACCGCGTGCGATGGTGCGGGCGATCTGCGAAACTTCCAGCGTATGGGTCAACCGGGTGCGGTACAGATCGCCTTCCGGCGAGAGGAACACCTGCGTTTTCTGCTTGAGACGCCGGAAGGCCTTGCAGTGCAGCACCCGGTCGCGGTCCCGCTGAAACACCGGGCGCAGCGGATCCTGCGGCTCCGGTACGGCGCGGCCACGGCTTGCATCGCTGAAGGTCGCCCAAGGCGCAAAGGTAAGGTGCTCGATCTCCTCGGTTCTCCGGCGCACATCCATACAGATCCTCCTTTTGTTTTTCGGGCTTCTCCCCTCCCCTCTGCGCACAGCCGATCCCAATTGCTGCGCTACGGCAATTGTAGCACATCGGCCGTGTCGAAGGGGGAAGTTCGGTGTCGGTTTGCAAAAAAGACTTTGTTTTTTAAAATGGTGCGTAGAACGGGTCGGACACCGCTACCTGAGCGCTGCCCCGGGTCAATTCCCGCAGCTGCTCCAGCAGCGGGGCTTCGGTATGCTCCGGCATCTGCCAGCGCAGGGTGACCCGGTCTGTAAACTCCGGCGGTGCCTGCTTTGCCCCGGCAGCATCAATGAGCAGGGACGCACGCTCGTAAAGGGCGTAGTCCACGGTCACTTGTAATTCCACCACGCTGCGCACCGTGACCACCTCGGCGTTTTCCAGCGCACGGGCAGTGGCGGTAGTGTAGGCGCGCACCAAGCCGCCGGTGCCCAGCAGCACCCCGCCAAAGTAGCGGGTGACCACCACGATCAGGTCTGTCAGGCCGCTGTGCTGCAACACTTCCAGCGCGGGCGTACCGGCAGTCTTGGCCGGCTCGCCGTCATCGGAATAGCGCTCGCGGTTGCCCGCCCGCAGGCGGTAGGCGTAAACATTGTGCCGCGCGGTGCGGTTGGCTGCCCGCACCTGCTCCAGAAAGGCCACAGCGGCTTCCTCACTGTCAGCAAAGGAAAGCTGTGCGATAAAGCGGCTCTTTTTCTCTTCGTATTCGCCGGTGGCCGTGCCCCGGACGGTGCGGTAATCCTCCACGTTAGATCCTCCTGATAATAACTCAGAATAAGTATAACACAAACGGGCGCAAATAAAAAGACTGACGAAGCCTTGCGGCCCCGCCAGTCTTTTTATAAGAAGAAAGCAGTTGATCACTTGGTAAAGATCTGGATCCACTGATGGCCCCAAGTGCTGTTGCTGTTGTAGTAGTAACCAACACTCATCTTGCGAGCCTCAGGGTTCAGGATATTGGCACGATGGCCTTCGGAGTTCATCCAGGCGTTCACGACTTCTTCAGGAGAAACGCTGCCCCATGCGGCATTCTCGCCGGTGGGGGTATCGGTGACGCCGTAGTCCTTCAGGACGGTGAAGCACTTGGAACCATCGGGACGGACGTGGAGTTTACAACGGAGATCTCCTCGGCGCGGGTCTGTGCAGCGGCGGTCAGCGCGTCATCGCCCATTTCCAGAGCAGTCAGACCGTACTTTGCGCGCTGGGCATTGACCAGATTCAGAACTTCCTGACGGTAATCCTCGGTGTGAGAATTTTCGGGATAAGAGAAGATCAGCACCCAGTAGTTGTTGTAAACGCCGCCTTCATAGTGGCCCACGCTCATGGGTGGTCGCATCTGCGTTTCAGGATGCGCTCACGGGCAAAAATCAATGTTCATCCACTGATCTACCGCTGCATCGGGGGTGGAAACGCCCGCCATGTAGTCCTCGCCAATCGACACATCATCGATGCCATTCTCTGCGAAGATGGTAAAATCGCGCTGGCCATTGGGACGAACGTAGGAATAAGAAGAGGCCAGTTCCTTAGCGCGCTCCTGAGCGGCACTGTTGTGGTTGCTGTCACCCAGCTGAACGGGCTTCAGGCCAGCCTTTGCGCGCTCGTTGTTTACGCGGCGCAGGAACTCGTTCTGATAAGCTTCGTCCTGATGGCTCAGGAAGGAGTTTTTCTCTTCTTCCATCACGGAAGCTGTCTCAGGCCCGGCCTGTGCAGCATTTGCGGCAACAGGCTTGAATGCGGCACCAAAAACCACAGCCATGGCCATCGCAGCGGCTGCGACCTTCTTTACGATCCTCATCTCAAGTTCCATAAGACATCCTCCGTAGGTTTTTGCAACTTGTTTGCAACACTACCGTTTCACAAGTGCAACTATTGTGCAACAATAGTATCGCAAAAGTGTCTCATGGTCAAGGGATTCAGTCGTATTTTGATGAATAGTATAAAATTTTAGAACTTTTTCTCCTAAAAAGCCCTTTATAAGCGCCTCAAACACGTTCTAAATGTTGTTTTTTATTGTTATGCAAATGTTGCAATCCGTCCTTTTTCGGAGGCTGCTCATGGCACTTTTTGTACGGAAATTCACTTTTGCAACACGATTTTGTTACGCTTTAATTGTGTATCTCCGTCTTTTTTGCAAAGCCGTTTTTCCATATTTCGCTGCACTTTGTGTGCACTTTCAGACGCTGACTTTTTCTTCCTCTGGCTATCCCTGCACTGCACCCGCTCTTTGCAGCACCATCCGTAACAAAAAACAGCGCAGACGGTTCTTCCGAACCCATCTGTGCTGTCCGTACAGTTTAATACTCTAACTCTTTACTCTGGCTGAACCGAACTCCCCTGTGATTACGCAAAATGCAACAAGCCCCGCCAAAAGGACATAGTTCAAAGAATCGCCGAACAAAAAAAAAGGCAGGACCTCTGGCGAAGCCCTGCCTTTGCTGTTTTGTCCACCGTCTTTTATGCGTCACCTCAGCATTTGACAAAAAAAAAAAGAGGCGGCTCCGAAGAGCCGCCCTTCCACAATTCAGGCTATGCTATTGAAAAATCTTGCTTCAGGTGATCACTGAGCAGCCTTTGCTGCCTCGATCTGCTTGATCAGCTCGGGAACGACCTTGAACAGGTCGCCGACGATACCGTAGTCAGCCACCTCGAAGATGGGAGCGGTGTCGTTCTTGTTCACGGCGATGATGCACTCGGAATCCTGCATACCGGCCTTGTGCTGGATGGCGCCGGAGATGCCCAGTGCGACGTAGACCTTGGGATGGACGGTCTTGCCGGTCTGGCCCACCTGGTGGTCAGCACAGATCCAGCCAGCATCGGTGACGGCACGGGATGCGCCGACAACACCGCCGCCCAGAGCGGCAGCCAGCTGCTCAGCCAGCTCGATGCCCTTGTTGACGTCCTTGCTGATGCCGCGGCCCACGGACACGACGTAGTCCGCGCCGATGATGTCCACCAGCTTCTTGGCGGCCTTCTCAACGCTCAGGACCTCGGTCTTGATGTCCTCAGCAGCCAGAGCGAATGCGGGCTTCACGATCTGGCAGGCATCAGCCTTGGCCTGATCGAAGGGAGCCTTCTTCATCACGCCGGGACGGACGGTAGACATCTGCGGACGGAACCGCGGGCAGATGATGGTAGCCATCAGGTGACCGCCGAATGCGGGACGGGTCATCTTCAGGTTGCGATCCTCATAATCGAAATTCTGCTTGGACAGGTCGATGGTGGAGCTCTCCTTCAGGAACTCGACATACTTTGCGGTGTCGATGTCCAGATGGGTGGCATCGGCAGTCAGGCCGGTGTGCAGACGGGCTGCGCAGCGGGGACCCAGGTCACGGCCGATGTTGGTAGCACCGATCAGCAGGACTTCGGGCTTGTACTCGTTGACCATGTCGCACACGACCTTGGCGTATGCGTCGGTGGTGTAGTCCTTCAGCAGGGGGCTCTCGCAGACCATGACCTTGTCGGCGCCGTAGCCACCCAGCTCCTTAGGCAATGCCTTCCACGTTGTCGCCCAGCAGCAGGCCGGTGACTTCGCAGCCCAGCTCATCAGCCAGCTTACGAGCCTCGCTCACCAGCTCAAAATCGGTGGACATCAGTGCGCCCTGGCGCTGCTCGCAGAATACCCACACGCCCTTGTAATCGTTAAAATCAGCCATTGTAATCCTATGCTCCTTTCATCAGATCAGGTGCTTCTTGGCCAGAGCGCCAGCCAGCTGAGCGGCCACATCGTCGCCCTTGAGCATGGTGCCTGCGCCCTTCTGCGGAGGAGTGAAGGACTTAAAGACGTTCGTCGGAGAACCCTTCAGACCGATGGTATCGACCTCGATCAGCGGATCGTCCTTCAGTGCGTTGTAATCGAACACTTCCATCGGCTTGTCGTAGCAGGTGAAGATGCCGTTCACGCTCATGTAACGGGGCTGGTTCAGCTCCTTGATGCAGGTCAGCAGGCAGGGGAGTCTGCACCTTGACCATCATGTAGCCATCCTCCAGCATACGCTTGACGGTGATGGTCTTGCCGTCCTTCTGGATGTCGGCGGCATAGGTGATCTGGGGCAGGCCCAGCTTCTCGCCGATCTGAGGACCGACCTGGGCGGTATCACCATCGATTGCCTGACGGCCGCAGAACACAACGTCCTCGGGGCCGACACCGATCTTGTTGACGGCAGCAGCCAGGATCTGGCTGGTTGCAAAGGTATCGGAACCGCCGAACTCACGGCCGGAGACCAGAACAGCCTTATCTGCACCGCGCGCCAGCAGCTCACGCAGCATGCCTTCCGCCGGCGGAGGGCCCATGGTTACAACAACGACCTCGCAGCCGGTTGCGTCCTTGAGCCTTCAGAGCAGCCTCCAGAGCGTTCAGGTCATCAGGGTTGGTGATGGTAGCCATCGAAGCACGGTCCAGAGTGCCATCGGGCTTGACGGACACCTTGCCGGAGGTATCAGGAACCTGCTTTACACAAACAATAGCTTTCATTGTACGTCTTGCCTCCCCTTACTTCAGCAGCGCGCCGGAGATGACCATCATCTGCACTTCGCTGGTGCCCTCGTAGATTTCAGTGATCTTGGCATCACGCATCATACGCTCCACGGGGTAATCACGGGTGTAGCCGTAACCGCCGAACAGCTGCAGGCAGCGGCGGGTCACATCGCTTGCGGTGCGGGCTGCGATCAGCTTTGCCTGAGCAGCCTCAACGCTGTAACGGACCTTCTTGCCGTCCATTGCTTCCTGCTTCTTCAGAGCAGCAGCGTAGACCAGATACTTTGCAGCCTCAACGCGTGCCTTCATCTCAGCCAGCTCGAACTGGGTGTTCTGGAATGCGGAAATGCTGCGGCCGAACTGCTTGCGCTCCTTGACGTAAGCAACGGTCTCTTCCAGAGCGCCCTCGGCGATGCCCAGAGCCTGAGAAGCAATGCCGATACGGCCACCGTCCAGAGTAGCCATAGCCAGCTGGAAGCCGCGGCCACGCACACCCAGCAGACGGTCGGCAGGGATGCGGCAGTCTTCCATGATCAGCTCGCAGGTGGAGGAGCCGCGGATACCCATCTTGTCCTCAGCCTTACCGACGGAGAAGCCCGGGTCGGTGCGCTCCACGATAAAGGCGGAGCACTGCTTGGTGGGACGGCCCTTCTTGTCGGGCACGATATCGGTGACAGCAATAACGATAAAGACGTTTGCGTAGCCGGCGTTGGTGATGAAGATCTTGGAACCGTTCAGGATCCAATCACCGGTCTCGGGGTCCTGCTTTGCAAAGGTCTGCTGACCCTGTGCGTCGGTGCCGGCGCCCGGCTCAGTCAGACCGAAAGCACCAATCCATTCGCCGCTGCACAGCTTGGGGCAGGTACTTTGCCTTCTGCTCGGGGGTACCATTTTCATAAATAGGAGCAGCACACAGGCTGGTGTGAGCAGAGACGATGACACCTGTGGTGCCGCAAACCTTGGAGATTTCCTCGACAGCCATCACATAGGAGAGGACATCGCCGCCTGCGCCGCCGACCTCTTTGGGGAAGTAAATGCCCATCATGCCGAGCTTTGCCATCTTTTCAACGGTCTCTTTGGGGAAATATTCCTCCGCGTCAACCTTTTTGGCAAGGGGCTTGACTTCATTCTCGGCAAACTCGCGGTACATTTTCTGTACCATCTGCTGCTGCTTGGACAGAGTAAAATCCATCGCTATATCCTCCTAACGGGTCTTTTTTCATTTACCGGAATTGCCCGGTGCAAACAAATTCCTCCCGACCGCTTTCCCCGCAGCCGGGAGAAATGTTTATCAGAATTTACAGCTGGTCAACAGGGGTCTTGGTGCGGTCTGCGTTGTAAACGTAGAAGCCCTTACCCAGGTCTTGCAGCCCAGATTGCCGCCGCGCACCATCTTGCGGATCAGCGGGCAGGCACGGTACTTGCTGTCGCCGGTCTCGTTGTACAGCACGTCCATAATGGCCAGGCAGATATCCAGACCGATGAAGTCGCCCAGCTCCAGGGGACCCATGGGGTGGTTAGCGCCCAGCTTCATAGCGGTGTCGATGCCAGCGATATCGGAAACGCCCTCCATCTTGATGAAGGCAGCCTCGTTGATCATGGGGATCAGGATGCGGTTGACCACAAAGCCGGCAGCCTCGTTGACCTGAACGGGGCTCTTGCCGATGGCAACGGAGATCTCCTTGATCTTCTCAACGGTCTCGGCGGGAGTGTTGCAGCCGGCGATGACCTCGATCAGCTTCATACGGTCTGCGGGGTTGAAGAAGTGCATACCGATCAGGGGACGAGACAGACCCTTGCCGATCTCGGTAATGGACAGAGAAGAAGTGTTGGAAGCGAAGACGCACTCGGGCTTGCAGATCTCTTATCCAGCTCGCCGAAGGTGGTCTGCTTGACCTTCATATCCTCGAAAGCAGCCTCAACGACCAGATCGCAGTCTGCGCACAGATCTTCCTTCAGGCCCGGGGTGATGGCGGCAACGATTGCGTCGGCCTTCTCCTGAGTCATCTTTCCCTTAGCGACCAGCTTCTCGTAGCCCTTCTTGATCTTTGCCAGACCATTCTCGGCCCACTCCTGCTTGATGTCGCACAGAGCAACAGTGTTGCCCTCAACCTGTGCAAATGCCTTTTGCGATGCCCTGACCCATAGTGCCAGCGCCGATAACACCGATCTTCATAGGAAATCTCTCCTTTAATATCAAAAATTATGTAATGGATTAGTTGTTGGTGAACACTGCCTTGGGCTTCGGTTTCTCACGGGACAGGAAGCAGGCCATGCCCTCCTGCTGGTCGTGGGTCTCGAAGCAATCGCCGAACAGCTTCTCCTCGACCTCAACAGCCTTCTCGATGGGCAGGCTGATGCCCGTCGTTCATTGCCTTCTTGCAGTTGCGCACAGCGATGGGAGCGTTCTTTGCGATCTTGCCGGCCAGCTTCAGGACATTCTCCATCAGCTCAGCCTGCGGATAAACGGCGTTGACCAGACCGATGCGGTAAGCCTCGTCAGCCTTGATGTTCTTCGCAGAGTAGATCAGCTGCTTTGCCATGCCGGGGCCGACCAGACGGGCCAGCCGCTGGGTGCCGCCGAAGCCGGGGGTGATGCCCAGACCGGCCTCCGGCTGACCGAACACGGCGGTGTCGCTGCAGATGCGGATATCGCAGCTCATAGCCAGCTCGTTGCCGCCGCCCAGTGCAAAGCCGTTGACAGCGGCGATGGTGGGGATGGGGAAATGCTCGATCATCAGGAACACATCATTGCCCAGCTTGCCGAAGGCCTCGCCTTCTGCCTTAGTCATGGTGCTCATAGAACCGATATCAGCACCAGCAACGAAGCTCTTGTCGCCTTCGCCGGTCAGAACGATGCAGCGGACAGTCTCCTGATCGACTGCCTCAAAAGCAGCCTTCAGGTCAGCCAGAACCTCGGGGTTCAGGGCGTTCAGTGCCTTGGGACGGTCGATGGTAATGATCTCAACAGCGCCCTGCACCTCGGTTTTTACAAATGCCATTGTGAAAACCTCCATTTCATACAGTTCAGTTTTTTTTTCAAAACAGCCCCCGCCGAACGCGGGAGAGCTCTCCGGTTCCCTCCGGCGCTCCGGGTCTGTGGTTCAGTCAGGATTCAGAGAAAGAGTGCTTAGTCCATCTCGACGATGGTTGCGCAGCCCATGCCGCCGCCGATGCACAGGGTAGCCAGACCCTTGTGAGCGCCACGGTGCTTCATAGCGTACAGCAGGGTGACCAGAATACGGCAGCCGGAAGCGCCTACGGGGTGACCCAGAGCGATGGCGCCGCCATTGACATTCAGCTTGTCCTTATCAAAGCCCAGAGCCTCGCCGACTGCGATGGACTGTGCTGCGAATGCCTCGTTGGCCTCGACCAGGTCCATATCAGCAACGGTCATGCCGGTCTTGGCCATGACCTTCTTGGTAGCAGCGATGGGGCCCAGACCCATGACCTCGGGCTCAACGCCTGCCAGAGCACCGGCGACCCAGGTTGCCAGAGGCTTCACGCCCAGCTCCTTAGCCTTCTCCTCGCTCATGACGACCAGAGCAGCAGCGCCGTCGTTGATGGCGGAAGAGTTACCAGCGGTGACGATGCCGTCTTTGGTGAAGGCGGGCTTCAGCTTTGCCAGAACCTCGGGAGCGCTCAGACGGGGGCCCTCATCGGTATCGAACACGGTGTCGCCCTTCTTGCCCTTGATGACAACAGGAACGATCTCGTCCTTGAAGGCGCCGTCCTTGATGGCCTTGTCAGCCTTCAGCTGGCTGTTGTATGAGAACTCGTCCAGCATCTCGCGGGTGATGGGGCTGTAGCCGTACTTCTTCTGGTAGGTCTCGTTGGTGCAAACGTTCTCAGCGGTCATGCCCATGTGCTTGTTGAAGCCGCAGGCATCCCACAGTGCATCGTTGACCATGGTATCCACGATCTCGCTCTTGCCCATGGGAGCGCCCATGCGGTAGCCATAGCGAGCCTTCTGCAGTGCGAAGGGAGCCATGTCCATGTTCTCCATGCCGCCTGCAACAACGATGTCGGCATCACCAGCCTCGATCATCTGAGCAGCCATGTTCACGCAGTTCAGACCGGAGCCGCACACCACGTTGACGGTGACAGCGGGGGTCTCGATGGGCAGGCCAGCCTTCAGGGAAGCCTGACGAGCGACGTTCTGGCCCAGACCAGCCTGAATGACGCAGCCCATGTAAACATGATCGACCTGCTCGGGCTTGACGTTTGCACGGTTCAGAGCTTCCTTGATAACGATGGAGCCCAGCTCAACAGCGGGAACGTTGGCCAGAGTGCCACCGAACTTGCCGATAGCGGTGCGGCATGCAGATGCGATAACGATCTTTTTCATGTGAATAGCCTCCTGAATTGTGTATGTGTGTTACTTATCGGTTACCCATTTATCAAAACGCCCTGCGGCATTTTTGCGGTATCAGATTTTTCCCTCTCCCGGAGCTGTGCGTATTTTTCGCTGACGGCTTTTTCCACATTGGGTGTGACGAACTTGCTGATGTCACTGCCGTAGTACGCCGCTTCCTTTACGATGGTGGAGGAAAGATAACTCCATTTGATGCTGGTGGCAAGGAACATGGTCTCGATGCCGGGCATCAGTGCGTGGTTGGTTTGCGCAAGCTGGATCTCGTTTTCAAAGTCCGTTACTGCCCGCAGGCCGCGCACCATTACGGATGCGTGACGCTTTTTTGCGAACTCCACGGTCAGGCCGTCGAAACTTTCCACGGTCACGTTGGGGATGTCCTTGCAGCATTCCTGTAGCATAGCCACCCGCTCTTCCACTGTGAACAGCGGATGCTTGGCGCTGTTGATCAGCACCGCCACAATGAGGTGGTCGTTGATCTTTGCTGCGCGTTTGATGATATCAAGGTGTCCCTTGGTGACCGGATCGAACGACCCGGGATAAACTGCTGTTGCCATCGGTCAGTGTCCTCCTTGTGCGCTGTAATTACTAAGCGCGATGTGGTTCTGCCATGATAGCACTTTCCAGCCTTGGGTGCAACCTGAAACTGCTGCGGTGCGTTTTATCGTTAAATTTTAAACGAATCATCCCGCACTGCTCCGCAGTTGCTTCCCACGCTATTAGTAAAGCACATCGTCAAAATTTTATCAAGTCTTTTTCTCAACTTTTTTGTTTTTTGCGTACCAAACAATCCCCACATAAAGCTAAGAAAACTGTTCATTCTGCTATACTGGCTGTTTTTTAGCCAAAACTATTGATTCTACACTTTGTTAATGTTATAACTAAGTTGAGCTGTTCTGCGCAGAGCGGAGCACACACTGCTGCCTTGTTTATAAGGTTACCATACAGATGTGGCAAAACGGTGTGCATTCCGCAAAAAACAGGCGTAAAACGGCTGCATAATTTGTCCGCACAGAATTGTTTACAATTCTTTTTATGTATTTTAAGAGAGGATGGTTTATAATGGATTGCAAGGAACTGTACGCACAGAAGCTTATGACTGCTGCGCAGGCTGCCGCTCTGGTCAAAAGCGGCGACTGGGTGGATTACGGCTGGGCTGTGAACACCCCTGTGGCCGTGGACGCCGAGCTGGCAAAACGCCTGCCGGAGTTGGAAGGAGTCAACTTCCGGGGCGGCATCCTGATGTGGGTGCCGGAGATCTTCCAGATCGACGACCCCGCTGCCCACATGACCTGGAACAGCTGGCACATGGGCGGCATTGAGCGCAAGGCCATTGCGCAGGGCTTCTCCTTCTACTCCCCCATGCGCTATTCCGAGCTGCCCCGCTACTACCGCGAGAGCAATGACCCCGTGGATGTGGCAGTATTTCAGGTGACCCCCATGGACGAGCATGGCTACTTCAACTTCGGTCCCAGCGCTTCGCATCTGGGTGCTGTGTGCGAAAAGGCCAAGAAGATCATCGTGGAGGTCAACACCAATATGCCGCGCTGCCTTGGCGGCATGGAGAACTGCGTACACGTCTCTCAGGTAAGCGGCATCGTGGAGGGCGCAAATCCCCCCATCGGCCAGATGGCAGCTGCCGGTGCCGCTACCGAGGTGGACCTGAAGGTAGCCAACCTCATTGTGCCGCAGATCCCCAACGGTGCCTGCCTGCAGCTGGGCATCGGCGGTATGCCCAATGCCATCGGCGGGCTGATTGCACAGAGTGATCTGAAGGATCTGGGCGTCCACACCGAAATGTATGTGGATGCCTTTGTGGATATTGCCAAGGCCGGCAAGATCAACGGCAGCCGCAAGCAGCTGGACAAGGGCCGTCAGGTCTACGCCTTTGGTGCCGGCACCCAGAAGATGTACGATTACCTGAACGACAACCCGGAGTGCATGTCCGCTCCCGTGGATTACACCAACGACATCCGCAGCATTTCTGCCCTGGATAACTTCATTTCCATCAATAATGCCGTGGATATCGACCTGTTTGGCCAGGTGAACGCCGAGAGTGCCGGTATCAAGCACATTTCCGGTGCAGGCGGTCAGCTGGACTTCGTGCTGGGCGCGTACCTGTCCAAGGGCGGCAAGAGCTTTATCTGCCTGTCCTCCACCTTCTTTAATAAAAAGACCGGCCAGCTGGAAAGCCGCATCCGTCCCACGCTGGAGAATGGCAGCATCGTTACCGACACCCGCGCCAACGTGCACTATCTGTGCACCGAGTATGGCTGCGTGAACCTGAAGGGCTTGACCTCTTGGGAAAAGGCCGAGGCTCTGATCAGCGTGGCACACCCGGACTTCCGTGAGGAGCTGATCCGCGAGGCTGAAAAGCTGCACATCTGGCGCAGAAGCAACAAAATTTAATAAGCGCTGTGGGTATTCCCGCTGCCCGCAGCAGGAATGGAGTTTGTCATGATGGACAAAAAGCCGCACACATCAAACCGTATCTCTATGGGATGCTCGCAGGGTTTGGTGCCATTGCACTGAGCATCATCTTCTTTTTTCCTTATTTACCGCTTTGACGGCTTTGGCTCGGCCATCTCTACCCTGACCGGCATCCTGATGCCCTTTATCTACGGTGCCGTCATTGCCTACCTGCTCAAGCCGGTGTGCAACAGCATCGAGAGCTTTCTGCGCCGGTTCATCCCGGAAAAGATGAACGGTCTGATCAACGCGCTGTCCGTGGCGCTTACCATCCTGTTCGGGCTTTTGCTGGTGTATGCACTGGTCATGATGATCGTGCCGCAGCTGATCACCAGCGTGACTACCCTGTACTACACCGCGCAGGCCAACATTACAAAGTTCATGAACTGGGCAAACCATCTGGAGTTTATTGAAAAGAACGAACAGATCACGGAGCTGCTCAATTCAGCCTACGCTGCTCTGAACACCAATCTGGACACATGGAACACATGGCTCAAGAACACCCTGCTGCCCTCCATGCAGAACATCCTGAGCGGCGCAGCCATTGGTGTGCTGAACGTGGTGACGGTGGCCAAGAACCTGATCATCGGCATCATCGTGGCGGTGTATATGCTGGCCAGCCGCAAGCGGTTCGTGCAGCAGGGCAAGCTGGTGTTGCACAGCATCGTCCGCCCCGCTGGGCGCAGCTGATTACCGAGGAAGTGAAGTACGCAGACCGGATGTTCGGCGGCTTCATCAACGGCAAGATCATGGACTCTGCCATCATCGGCGTGCTGTGCTATATCGGCTGCCTGATCTTCAAGTTCCCCAGTGCGCTGCTGGTGTCGGTGATCATCGGTGTGACCAACGTGATCCCCTTCTTCGGCCCCTTTATCGGTGCCATTCCGGCCACGCTGCTCATCCTCATCCAGAGCCCCATCAAGGCGCTGTGGTTCGTGCTGTTCGTGCTGGTTTTGCAACAGCTGGACGGCAACATCATCGGGCCCAAAATTCTGGGCAACACCACCGGTCTTTCCAGCTTCTGGGTACTGTTCGCCATTCTGCTGTTTGGCGGTCTGTGGGGCTTTGTAGGCATGATCGTTGGCGTGCCGCTGTTTGCCGTTATCTACGATGTCATCAAAAAGCTGGTCATCCACGGCTTGCAGCGCAATCAGGAATTGACCCTGCTGAACAGCTATCACGACCAGTTCGGCGACCCCACAGACGATGCAGCCGCACAGCCCGCTGCACCGCAACCTGCTGAGAACCAGTAAACCTTCCCTGCCCCGCATCAGAGCACTTCCGATGCGGGGCATTTTTAACGTATTATAGGTCAAATTTGACGAGGTGCTTTACATGAAAAAAGAGCACGTCAAGGATTATCGGTTTGCTAATGTTGATTATAGCTGTTATATTTATAATGTTTGCATTGAACCATCCAGAAATGAGTTTTCCTTGGAACAATACCATTACTTGGTTACTGTATGGTTTATATTTCCTTGTAACAGTCGTGCTGCTTATTGCGCCTAAGATGAAGAAGTAAAAAATTCCAGTTTACACAGCAAAACCCCCGCCTTATGTTCCGGGCAGGAACACAGGGCGGGGGTCTTGTTATTGTTTTGAATCAGGTTTCAGTTCAGTCCTGCGGCTGAGAAGGCTTCCAGTCCTTATAGTTCTCATACCGGCTCTCGCGGATCTTGTGGTGAGACCAGATCTCATCAGCGGTGGGCTGCCAGTCGGCGGCGTAAGCCTTACACTTCTCGCACAGGTGCTCAACGCTTTCCGGAGACTGCAGGTCGGTGCTGTGGGCACCGGTCTCGTGCACCATCTTTTCCAGCAGCTCGGGGTTTTCCAGCATCGGGCAGGGACGCAGATGGTTCTTGTTGAAGGGCTGACCGTTGTGGTAAGCCATGAACAGCGGGCTGTGCAGAATTTCCAGAATAGACTGGTCGTGGATATTGGCGTTGGAGTAGTGGATGAACACGCAGGGCTCGGCGTCACCGGCAGAGTTGATGTGGAAGTAGTTGCGGCCGCCGGCGATGCAGCCGCCCACGAACTCGCCGTCGTTCTGGAAGTCCATGGGGTAGAACGGGATATCGCACGCAGAAGAGCGCAGATAGCGGATACGGTCGATCATATACTTGCGCTGTTCCGGGGTGGGCATCAGCTCCGGGGCGGCCTCATTGCCCACCGGCATATAGTGGAAGTAGAAGCCGAAGTGTGCACCCTTCTCGCAAAGGAGCCGCATGAACGCATCGTTGGTGACGGCCTCGATGTTCTGGCGGGTGTAGCAGATGGAGGTGCCGAAGATAATGCCGTACTTCTTGAGCAGATCCATGGCGTGCATCACAGCGGCATAGTGGCCTTCGCCGCGGCGGGCGTCGTTGGTCTCCGGGGTGCCCTCGATGGACAGCATAAAGGCGATATTGCCCAGACGCTGCACTTCTTCACAGAAGGGCTCGTCGATGAGGGTGGAGTTGGTGTAGATGGCAAACTGCACATCGTTGTGCTTTTCTGCCAGCTTGAGCACGTCCTTCTTGCGCACCAGCGGCTCGCCGTCGGTCAGCATATACAGGTACACGCCCAGCTCCTTGCCCTGCGTGACGATCTTGTCCATATCCTCAAAGCTGAGGTTGTTCTTGTGGCCGTACTCGCCTGCCCAGCAGCCCACGCAGTGCATATTGCAGGCAGAGGTGGGGTCGAACAAAATCAGCCAAGGGATGTTGCACTGGTACTTGACGCGGTTCTCACGGATCATCTTAGTGCCGCGGAAGAAGGCTTCGTACCCCAGATTCAGCGCGGTGGTACGCGCCACATGGGGGTCGGTCTGGTCCAGCACGCAGTTGATGAGTTTCGTCCACTTGCTATTGGGGTCGGTCAGCACCTTTTTGGCGTTCTCGTAGGTCTCGTCGCTGAAGCCGCTGCCGTAGAACTGCTTTGCAGCATCTACCAGCTGGCACATTGTTTTTTTCACGGTCTTGCTCGGCGCGGGAAAGCGCCACGTCCACTATTTTACCAAGCGCAGCACGCTGCATCTTGTGAGTCAGATTATCAAGAGATGTATTCATAACTTTTTCCTCCCGAAATGATTCCTTTGGAAATCCTTATTTTGCTTGACCACATCCTACCACTTTGCGCGTTTTTTTGTGCCATAAACAGAAAATACGCCGTGATGGAAAACCCATCACGGCGTATCCTTTGATAAAATTTTATTGAAGCCGCACAGCCACAAAGCACATCATTCCTCTATTTTTTCAAGCTGCCGCTGCTCAGGCGGCACAGCGCCCGGCGGAAATCCCCGTGGATCATGGTGCTCACGCGCTCCACCATCTTCTTGGGGTCGCCTCTCATATCCCGGCGGGTCCATTCCAGCGTCATACCCACCAGTGCATACTTGTAAAAAATCGACAACAAACTGCTTATCTGCGTCCTGCACGGTGATATCGTGGCATTCACGGTCCGCAAAATCCTTCAGGATGGGGTCCAGCAATCTATAAAGGTACTGTTCCACCTGTTCCCTGCCCACCGAGCGGTAAACGTTGAGCACAAGGGTCTTGTTATCCTGCAGTTGGCGCAGAACGTCCAGATAGGCTTCGCTCCATGTACCAAAACCCCGGCGGCCTTCCATTGCCTTGGCGGCATCCTCCGCCAAGATCCAGTCCACCAGATCGTAAATATCCTTGAAATGGTAATAAAAGGTCATGCGGTTGACCCCGCAGTCCTCGGTGATATCGTTGATCGTAATTTTGTTCAGGGGCTTTTCCAGCAGCAGCTTCTTGAAAGATGCCTCCAGTGCCCGTTTTGTCGTTTGTGACACAAAAACCCATCCTTTCCCGGCAGACTCCTCTGCCGTTTCCGTAAATGATACCCCATAGTTTATTTTACCGCAAAATACGACCTTATTTCAAGTAGAGATTCTTACCTTTTTATGAAGTTTGTGTGTGCGCTGCCCGCCCCGAAGGTGCTGTTTTTCAATCTGCCCGCCAAAAATAAGACAAAAGTCTTGATTTTCTCCCCAGCGGTTGCTTTAGAATGAATAAGAAGCAGAATTTTATGCAGTGCATACCTGCCGAGGGAGGGTTATTATTATGATGAAAACCATTGGGTTTTTAGGCTGTGGAAACATGGGCGGTGCTATCGCCCGCGCCGTGTGCAAGGCTACCGAGCCTGAGAATGTATTTCTGGCCAACCGCACGGCGGCCAAGGCCGAAGCACTGGCTGCAGAACTGGGCTGTCAGACCGCCACCAACGCCGAGGTGGCCGGGAACTGCGACCTGATCTTTCTGGCGGTAAAGCCCCAGATGATGGAAGCCATGCTGGAGCCCCTGCGGTTCATCCTTGCCGAGCGCACCAAGCGGTTCGTGCTGTGCACCATGGCCGCCGGCCTGCCGGTGGCACGCATTCAAGAGATGGCGGGCGGCGACTACCCTGTCATCCGCATCATGCCCAACACCCCGGCGTCGGTAGGCGAAGGCATGATCCAGTATTGCTCTGCCAACGTAACCGCCGAGGAAGAGGCTGCATTCTGCCAGCTGATGGCTCCCGCCGGGCGGCTGGACGCCGTAGCCGAGGGCATGATCGATGCCGCAAGCTGCGTCTCCGGCTGCGGCCCGGCATGGGTGTACCAGTTTATTGAAGCGCTGGCCGATGGCGGCGTGGCCTGCGGTCTGCCCCGGGCAAAGGCACAGGAATACGCCGCACAGATGGTACTGGGCAGCGCAAAGCTGGTGCTGGAAAGCGGCAAGCACCCCGGTGCGCTGAAGGATGCTGTGTGCAGCCCCGGCGGCAGCACCATTCAGGGCGTGCGGGTACTGGAAGAACACGGGCTGCGCGGTGCGGTGATGGATGCCGTGCTGGCTGCTTACGACAAAACAAAGGAAATGGGAAAGGGTTAATGGAATCATGCGCATCGTTGTGAAAGTAGGCACCTCCACATTGGCATACCCCACCGGGCGGCTGAACATCCGCCATGCAGAGGAACTGGTCAAGGTATTGAGCGATTTAAAGAACGAGGGACACGAGGTGATTCTGGTGTCCTCCGGCGCCATCGGCATGGGCGTAGGCAAGCTTTCGCTGCCTGCACGTCCCAAGGATACCACCACCAAGCAGGCCTGCGCTGCCGTGGGACAGTGCGAGTTGATGTACACCTACGACCGGCTGTTCAGTGCCTACGATCACACGGTAGCGCAGATCCTGCTTACCGGCGTGGACGTGGAGCACACCGAACGCCGAGTGAACATCCAGAACACCCTGACCCGTCTGCTGGAACTGGGTGCACTGCCCATCATCAATGAAAACGACAGCGTTGCCACCGATGAGATCACCTCCATTGGCGACAATGACACGCTGGCCGCTATTGTGGCCTGCTGCTGCAAGGCCGACTTGCTGGTGCTGCTGAGCGACATCGACGGCCTGTACACTGCGAACCCCCACACCCACCCGGATGCGGCACTGATCCCGCTGGTGGAGGAGATCACCCCGGAGGTGATGGCGCTGGCAGACGGTGCAGGCTCTGCACTGGGCACCGGCGGCATGGCAACCAAGCTGCGGGCTGCCCGCATGGTGACCGGCAGCGGTGCGGATATGGTCATCGCCAACGGCGCACACCCGGAACTGCTGTATGATATCGCTGCGGGCAAGCCCATCGGCACCCGCTTTGCCGGGCACAAGCAGCCCACACTGTCCACACAGGAGGTTTGAGCTATGACCACACAGGAAATTCTGGAAGCCGCCCGCGGGGCAAAGGCTGCGCTGGCACTGGCTGATAGCACCAGCCGCGCACAGGCACTGCACAGTATGGCTGCGCAGCTGTGCAGCCCGGCAAACATGACGGCTATCCTTGCCGCCAACGCCGACGATATGGCCGCTGCAAAGGGACATATCAGCGAGGTGATGCTGGATCGTCTTGCCCTGACCGAGGAGCGCATCCGCGCCATGGCAAAGGGCATTGAAGAGGTCGCTGCCCTGCCCGACCCGGTGGGCCGGGTGCTGAAGCGGGTGGAGCGCCCCAACGGGCTGGTGATCGAAAAGACCGCCGTGCCCATGGGTGTGATTGCTATCATCTACGAGAGCCGTCCCAACGTGACCAGCGATGCTGCCGCCCTTGCCATCAAGAGCGGCAACGCCTGCATCTTGCGCTGCGGCAAGGAGGCATGGTGCAGCGCCAACGCCATTGTACAGGCGCTGCGGCAGGGGCTGCGGGAGAACGGTCTGCCTGAAAACGCGGTCTGCCTGATCGAGGACACCACCCACGCCTCTGCCAACGCCCTGATGACTGCCGTGGGCTATGTGGATCTGCTGATCCCCCGGGGCGGTGCAGGGCTGATCCGCGCCTGCGTGGAAAACGCCAAGGTACCCTGCATCCAGACCGGTACCGGCATCTGCCACATTTTTGTGGACGACACCGCCGATCAGGCCAAGGCGCTGGATATTATTGAAAACGCCAAGGCCAGCCGCCCCAGCGTGTGCAACGCCGAGGAGGTGTGTCTGGTGCACTCTGCCATTGCGCAGGAGTTTCTGCCCAAGCTTGCACAGCATCTTGGCCCCGACCGCGTGGCTGCGGGCAAGCTGCCGGTAGAGCTGCGGCTGGACGCACGCGCCGCCGCCATCATTCCCGGCACACCTGCCGGTCCTGCGGACTTTGACACCGAGTTTCTGGACTATATTCTTGCCGTCAAGGTGGTGGACAGTGTAGATGAGGCCATTGCCCACATTGCGCAGCACTCCACCGGCCATAGCGAGGCCATCCTGACCCAGACGCAGGCAGACGCCGACCGGTTCACCGCTGCGGTAGACAGCGCCGCCGTGTATGTAAACTGCTCCACCCGCTTTACCGACGGCGGCGAGTTTGGTCTGGGCTGTGAGATGGGCATCTCTACCCAGAAGCTGCACGCCCGGGGTCCCATGGGGCTGGAGGAACTTTGCAGCTACAAGTACGTTATCCACGGTGACGGGCAGATTCGCTGATCTCCCCTGCCCCGGCTTCTTCATAATTTTTTTTACAATTCTGTCCGGCCTGCGGGCGCGGCAGAGGAAGTTTTTCACAGTTGAAAAAAATTTCCTGTACAGGCCGATGCAAGCTGCTTCGGCCTGTATTTTTTTGTTTTACCGGGATGGACTGTATTTTAAAATGAATATGAAAACTGAAAAATTTTTTCACCTTTCCCATAAAACGAGCGTTCTTGGATAGCGGTATGTATCCAAGAATTCGCCGTTTCTCACAATGTAAAAGTAGTACTTTTATGTTTTTATAGGTCAAAAAAAGCAAAATTTTCTCTTGACAGAGCTTTTTTTTGTGCGGTAAAACTATAGTGTAAGATTTGATATCGATTTCACTCCCGTTTCACAGGATTTCAAAATTCGTACATCATAACTGGTGCATTGTAAAAATAAGTAAAGGAGAGAGCATCCTATGACGATCGCAATTCTTGCCCACGATTCCCGCAAAGAACTGGCTCTGCAGTTCTGTACCGCTTACAGTGCCATCCTTTCCCGCAATAATGTTATCGCCACCGGTACCACCGGCCGGATGCTTGCCCAGACTACCGGTCTGCCGGTGCACTGCTACCTTTCCGGAAAACTGGGCGGTGTGCAGCAGATCACTTCCCGCGTTGCCTGTGATGAAGTGGATCTGGTGCTGTTCTTCCGCGACCCGCTGAAGGCCGATGCCGCCAGCCTGACCGAACAGAATCTGCTGCGCCTGTGCGATATGCACAGCGTACCCATTGCCACCAACATTGCTACCGCAGAGGTGCTGCTGCGTGGTCTGGATCAGGGAGATCTGGACTACCGTGAGGGGATGCACCCGGCTATGATCGAGCCGATCCCCGCCATGCAGGCCCGTGCCGTGTAAGCGTTTATTTGTGTGTTACTTTGTGTATAGAGGGAAAAAAGGAGCTATCGCAGCGTGTTGTGCGATAGCTCCTTTTGTTATAATGATATCCTGCCCGCAGGGCAAACATTACTCCTTAAAATAAGCTTTCTGGACAGCCAGCAGCACACCGGCGCGGCTGGCGGCAAAGTTCAAGCCGCCCTGCAAATAACAGGTATAAGGGGCGCGCAGAGGACCGTCGCAGGAAAGCTCGATGGTGCTGCCCTGCGTAAAGCTGCCGCTGGCCATGACCACCTCGTCGGTGTAGCCCGGCTCCGGGCTGGGTTCCGGGGCGGCGTAGCTGTCCACGGGGCTGGCAGCCTGAATACCCTGACAGAAGCCGATGAGCGCCTCTGCCGTACCGGCATCAAAGCAGGTGACGATATCGTTGTGAGCCTCGCAGTAGCGTGGGATGGGCTTTTTGCCCAGCAGCTCCAGCATACACTGGGCGTAGATGGCGGTCTTAATGGCCTCGCACACCACACCGGGGGCGTAGTAGAAGCCCAGATACATATTCCGGGGGGTCTCCAGCGTGCAGCCCAACTCCTTGCCAAGGCCGGGGGCGTTCAGGCGGTAAGCGCACAGTTCCACCAGATCCTTGCGACCCACGATGTAGCCGCCGGTGGGAGCAATGCCGCCGCCGGGGTTCTTGATCAGGCTGCCCACTGCGATATCCGCGCCCACCTGACAGGGCTCCTGCGTCTGGGTGAACTCGCCGTAGCAGTTATCCACAAAGATGATGATCTCCGGGTTTGCGGCGCGGGCGGTATCGGCAATTTTGCGGATGGTAGGCAGATCAAAGGCGTTGCGCTGTAAATAGCCGCGGCTGCGCTGGATATGGCACACCTTTGCGCCGGGGGCTTTTTTGGCGATCAGGTCGTAATCCGGGGTGAAGTCGGCCTTGAGGGGGGCTTCATCATAGTTTACGCCGTAGTCCATCAGAGTGCCGGTGCCCCTGCCCTTGCCGTCCAGACCAATGACGCCCTCCAGCGTATCGTAGGGGCGGCCGGTGGCGGCCAGCAGGGTGTCCCCTGCCCGCAGCAGACCGAACAGCGCCACCGCCAGCGTGTGGGTGCCGCTTTGGAACTGGCTGCGCACCAGTGCATCCTCTGCGCCCATGACCTGCGCAAAAATCTGCTCCAGCTTGGCGCGGCCGGTATCCCACAGGCCGTAGCCGGTGGTGCCCAGCATATCGGTGGAGGACATCTGGGTATCGGCAAAGGCCTTGAGCATCTTCAGCTGGTTGAAATCCCGGATTTCCTCCATCTGGCGGAAGTAGGGTTGGCACAACTCCATGGCCTTTTCGTCCAGCGCCAGCACCTCGGGCTTATAATCAAAAAAGTGGTTCAGAATCGACATTATAACGTGATAGTTCCTTCCTGTTATTATTGGGTTCTTTGTGCAAGAAGCTTTAACATTTCTCGGGCACATAGCGGGCGTACTCTGCCTGTTTTGCAAAGCCAAGGCGGGTATAAAACCGCACCCGCTCCGGTGCACAGAGGAATACCGGGCGCAGCCCTTCGGCGGCAAGGCTGTTAGCCATTTCCACAATGAGCCGCCCGCCGATGCCCTTGCCCCGCAGCGGCTCTGCGGTCTGCCCGCAGGCCATGTAGGCTTGCCCATTGCACAGGGCATAAGCGCCCACGGTGCAAACGACTGTACTTCCCTGCTCCAGCGTCCATGCCACTGCCCTGCCCCGGCTGCGCTTTGTGCACAGTTCTGAGTAAAAGTCTGCCTGCCGGGTGAGGTCTGCGGGATAAAGTGCTTCTGCCACCCGGGCAGCAGAAGCTTCCCGGCAGAGGGTCAGCTGCGTCCACAAAGATTCGTCCACGGCGGGCAGGGGCAGCGGCCCAGCCTGCGGCAACCCGAACACGGTCAGCGTTTCTGCTTTCCGCCAGCCATCCGGCGGCGGGCAAACGGCTTCGTCCAGAATGGCGCTCTCGCACCCGCAGAAGGACAAAAAGCCTGCCAATTCTGCGGGGTTTGCGTGCCCAGCCAGCCATGCCGTGCTGCCGGAAAGTTCCAGCGCCAGCGTGGGGCCCGCGTAGAACCGCCACGGCTGACTTTTGCGAAAGAGCGCACAGTCCAGCGGCAGCAGAGCGTCCAGCACCGGCAGACCCCGGCAGGCATTCGCGAACCGGGTGCGGCGCTTTACATCCTTTACCTGTGCGATCACTTGAGCGCGTTGACGATCTTTTTGAACTCGCGGCCGCGCACTTCAAAGTTGGGGTACAGGTCAAAAGAAGCACTTGCCGGGGACAGGATGATGATATCGCCGGGCTTTGCGGCGGCACGCGCCAGCTCTACGGCGTGCTGCATATTGTCTGCGTGTTGAATGGGCAGAGCGGCTTCGTCAAAGCCGGAGCACTCCCGTACAGCCTGCTCGATGCGGGGGCCAGTCGCGCCCATCAGCACCAGATTTTTGACGTGGGCGATGATCTCCGGTGCCAGCGGCTCGTAGGGGATGTGCTTATCGTAGCCGCCCGCGATGAGGATGACCTTCCGGTCAAAGCTGCGCAGACCGGCAATGGTACGGGTGGGGCTGGTGCCGATGGAATCGTTATAGTACAGCACGCCGTCCAGAGTACGCACCGGCTCAATGCGGTGCTCCACGCCGGTAAAGGTGCTGCCCACCTGACGGATAGCCTCTACGGGCACCTCGCCCCACACGGCAGCGGCAGCAGCCAGCAGGTTTTCAATGTTGTGCAGACCGCGCAGCTTGACATCCTTCTGGGCAAGGAAGGGGGTCACGACACCATCCTCGGCCATGCAGAGCATGCCGTCCTCCTTGCGCAGGAAGGCACCGTTGTCGGTATCGTGCAGGCGGGTGAACCACACCTGCTTGCCCTTGCAGTCTGCCTGCATGGAGCGGCTGATCTCGTTCTCATAGCCCAACACGGCGCGGCAGGGCTGCTTCTGGTACAGCAGGATATTGCGCTTGGCATTGATGTATTCCTGCATATCCTTGTGGTGATCCAGATGGTTCGGGGTCACGTTGGTGACCACCGCAATGTTGGGGCTGGCGTGCATGCTGATCAGCTGGAAGCTGGACAGCTCTACCACAGCCACATCCTCCGGGGACACCTCCGGCAGCATGGGCAGCAGTGCTGCGCCGATATTGCCGCCCAAGTGCACCTTGCGGCCTGCGGCCTCGTAGAACTTGGAGATAAGGGTGGTGGTGGTGGTCTTGCCGTCCGAGCCGGTCACTGCTACGATCTCGCAGGGGCAGAAATCGAAGAACAGTTCCACCTCACTGGTGACCATGGTGCCGGCGGCCATGGCATCCTGCAGGGGCTTTTCAAAGTAACCCACAAAGCCCGGGGTGCGCATGATGATGTCCTGCCCCTTGAAGCCGTCCAGATAGTTTTCGCCAAGGCTCAGGTCGATGCCCAGCTCCCGGATGGTGGCGGCATAATCGCCAAAGTCCTCTACGCTCTTCTTCTGGTCACACAGGGTGACGTGCGCTCCCAGCTCCACGAACTCCCTGATGAGCGTCTTATGGCTGACGCCTGCGCCGATAAAGGCGACCTTTTTGCCCTGAATAAGCTGGGCAAGCTTCTGCTGATCTTTCTGCATAAAAACAGTTCCTCCTCTAATAGGATCATGGTATAACACCGCACCGCACGGGCAGCGCGGGGATCACTTCGCTGTACCATTATAGTCCATTTGCGCGCAATTGGCAACGGAAAACCGCACAGTCTGCTTCAAAAAGCCCGATAAATTCACAAAAAGGCAATTGTTTTTTCTGTTGCTTTCTGCTACACTTGTCGTTGCAGAGCGTTTTTTGCCGTTTCTGCGCGAAGATAAACGGAATGAGGTTATTCTTTTTGAAACGATGGTTGCGTTTTACCGCAGCGGTGCTGGCTGCTGCGTTTCTTTTTGCTCTGACCGGCTGTGGCAGCTCCACAAACTCTGCCAGCTTTACTTGGTTTGTGGACAGCATCCCTGCAAATCTGGACCCGCAGGTAGCCTCCGGTGCGTCGGATGTCATCGCCTGCGAGAATCTGTACGGCACGCTGGTGCGCAAGGACCCGGACGGCGAACTTGTGCCGGGGCTCTGTGAGAAGTGGACGGTCTCCTCAGACGGGCTGACCTACACCTTTACCCTGAAGGACGGCCTGACCTACGCTGCCGCCAAGGGTGCCGCCACAGAGTACGACATTACCGCCGAGGATTTTGTATTTGCCTTCCGGCGCATTTTCCATGCCGAGACCGCCTCGCCCTATGCGGTGGAGTTTTCCGCCATTCAGAACAGCGCCGCCGTGCTGGCGGGACTTGCAGACGAAAGCAGTCTGGGCGTTTCGGCCAATGGGCCGCTGACGTTGGTGTTCCGGCTGAGCGAGCGGGACGATAACTTTTTAGCAAAGCTGGCCATGCCCGGTGCAGCCCCTTGTGACGAGGCCTTTTTTGAGAGCACCCGGGGCACCTACGGGCTGACCGCACAGACCACACTTGCCAGCGGTAGCTTTTACCTGTATAACTGGACGGCAAGCGGCCTGTTTTTGCGCCGTACCGTGGAAAGCCCGTTGGTCGGCAGTCTGCGTCTGGTGCAGGACACCAGCGGCAGCGGCAAGAGCGCAGCCCAGCTCATTGCTGATGACAAATGCTCTGCCGCGCTGGACGAGAGCGGCGAAACCACCAGCTTACAGACGGTAAGCTATTCCGACACCACATGGGCACTGCTGTTCAACGCGGCGGAGGGGTCGGTGTTCCAGAACCAGCAGCTGCGGCAGGCGCTGGCCGGTATTGCCCGGGAAAACGCCGATGTGCCCTCCAGCGGCCTGTACGCCGCTGCAAAGGGACTTGTGCCGGAGGGTCTGACCGTGGATGGGCTGGACTACCGCGAAACTGCCGGGGATCCCCTGCCCACCATCCCGGAGCCAAAGGCCCTGTATCTGGCTGCGCGGCAGGGCATGGCTACCTCGGATTTTTCCGGTGTGACCCTGCTGCTGCCCAAGAACGCCGGGCTGGGCGAACTGGCCGACCAGATCAACAGCGCATGGCAGAAGGAGTGTTCCCTGTTCTTCTCGGTGGAAGAGGTAGAGCAGGACGAGTTTGATGCCCGCATTGCCGCTGGGAAATACACCATTGCCCTTGCGCCCATCCGTGCTGAGGGCGGCAGCGTATATCAGATGCTGCAGCAATTCACCGCTGAGGGCGGCAGCCTGACCGGCTACGCCGATACCGTTTATGCCGACCGGCTGGCACTGAGCGCACAGCAGACCGGCAAGGACCGTTGCGCTCTGTTGGCGCAGTGCGAGCGGCAGCTGCTGGAAAGTTGCACCGTGGTGCCCCTGATGGCGCAGCAGAAACGTCTGCTGCTGGCAAACGGCGTGCGGGACTTGGTATTCGACCCGTTCTTCCCGGTGCTGGACCTGACTTGGGCCAAAATGAGCTGACCGCAAATTTCGTGTGGAAAAGCCTTGACATTCCTGCCCTGCTTTGTTACAATAATGGAGCACTTGCAGGGTTAGCTCATCCGGTAGAGCGACTGCTTCCCAAGCAGTAGGCGGCGGGTTCGAGTCCCGTATCCTGCTCCAGAATATGGCGGTGAAACGTTCAGAATCTGTTCATTTCACCGCTTTTTTGTTTGTTTGTGTCCATTTCAAAAAATGACGTAAAATTTCGTGTTTTCCGCTCACAATCTAGCAGATAATGGAACAAAAAACACTCCCGGGCTTTTTATGGAAAGTCCGGGAGTGTTTGCGTTTACTTGATTTTATGCCGTGTTACTTTGCAACGAGCTCTGCGGCAAGGGCGTCCATCTGTGCCTCGGCAGCGGCATTGGCGGCAGAGCGGATGGTGACCACATTCTCGCAGAGGGTGATGTTCTTCATGCTCTCCAGCTCGGCACGCATAAGCTTTGCAGCCATGGGTGCCCAAGTGCCGTTTTCCATCAGGCCGACGGTGCGGTTCTGGAAGCTCTTGGTCTTGAGGTGAGTCAGCAGATTCTCCATCGGCGGGAAGAGGAAGCCGTCGTAGGTGGCGCAGGCCAGCACGATCCGGCCGCAGCGGAAGGCCTCAGTAACGGCATAGGAGACATCGGTGCGGGTCAGATCCATCTCCACCACCTTGGCGCCCTGGGCACGCAGCTTTTCAGCCATGGTGTGGGCGGCGGCACGGGTGTGGCCGTGGATGGAGGCACTGGCTACCAGAATCTTTTCCGGCTCCTCGGCCTTGTAGCTGGACCAGAGATCGTAGTAGTTCAGGTACTTGCTCAGATCACCGGTAAGCACCGGGCCGTGCAGCGGGCAGATCGTCTTGATGTCCAGTGCCGCAGCCTTTTTGAGCAATGCCTGCACCTGCGGGCCGTACTTGCCCACAATGTTCAGGTAGTAGCGACGGGCTTCGCTGGCCCAGTCGGCGTTTTCGTCAAACTTTGCCACTGCACCAAAGCGGCCAAAGCCATCGGCGGAGAACAGCACCTTCTCGCTGCTCTCGTAGCTGACCATGACCTCCGGCCAGTGCACCATGGGGGCAAACACAAAGGTGAGGGTGTGGGCACCAAGGCTCAGGCTCTCGCCGTCCTTCACTACCACGCGGCGCTCCGGGGCAATGGCATCTGCGCCAAAGAACTGCTCCATATACTGGAAGGTCTTGGCGTTGCCCACCACCTGCATCTCCGGGTAGAGGGCTGCCAGCTTTGCCACGTTGGCACCGTGATCCGGCTCCATGTGGGAGACCACCAGATAGGCGGGCTTGCAATCGCCCAGTGCCTCGGCAAGGTTTTCCAGCCAAGGCTCGGTGGCGCGGGCGTCCACCGTGTCCAGAATGGTGGTCTTTTCGTCCAGAATGACATAGGAATTATAGCTGACCCCGGTGGGCACCGGATACTGGCTCTCGAACAGGTCGATGGTAGTATCGTCCACGCCCACACCAAGGATGGCTTCGCTGATTTTTTTCATGCTCATACCGTTCAGACTCCTTTTGGGTTTATCTTGTGCCGTAAATTGGCAAATATTTCTGAGAACAATTCCTATTGTAGCACATCGTCAGAAATTTCGCAAGGGATAATGCGGGGAGCTTCTGCGCATCAAAGCTCTTCCCCGCTCTCCGGCAGACGTGCCGTTACCGGTCTGCCCGGCTCGGTGTCCAGTTCCAGCAGGGTGGCAGCGGTGTTCTCTCGTCCAGTGTCTGCACTGCACGCAGCTTGCGGCTGATGGCGCGGCTGCGCACCCCGATGAGGTTATCCAGCTCTTCGTCCGTCTGGCGCAGGCGCTGCTGCATTTTGGAAAGCCCCTGCCCGAACTTATCGAACTCGGTCTTGACCGCACCCAGCAGCTGCCACACCTCGCCGGAGCGCTTCTGGATGGCAAGGGTCTTGAAGCCCATTTGCAGACTGTTGAGCAGCGCCGCCATGGTGCTGGGGCCGGCCACGTTCACCTGATAATCCCGCTGCAAAACTTCCAGCAGCCCGGCGTTCACCACCTCGGCATACAGACCCTCAAAGGGCAGAAACAGAATGCCGAAAGCCGTGGTATAGGGCGGCTCCACATATTTTTCTCGGATATCCTTTGCCTCGCTGCGCAGCACCAGTTCCAGTGCGTGGCGGGCGTTTTCCACTGCCTGTGCATCGCCGGAGGCCTGCGCATCCTGCAGGTGGGCATAGGTATCGCCGGGGAATTTGGAGTCGATGGGCAGCCAGACACTGTTGCCGTCCACACCGGGCATACGGATGGCGTACTCCACCCGCTGGGTGCTGCCGGGGATGGTGGCTACGTTGGTGTCGTACTGCTCCGGCGCAAGGATCTCTTCCAGAATCGCACCCAGCTGGATCTCGCCCAGAATGCCGCGGGTCTTAACGCCGGAGAGTACCTGCTTCAGCCCGCCCACATCGGCGGCAAGGCTCTGCATCTCGCCCAAGCCCTTGTACACTTGTTCCAGCTGGTCGTTGACCGCCTTAAAGCTTTCGGTCACCCGCTTTTGCAGCGCGTCCTGCAATTGCTCGTCCACAGTGTGGCGGATCTCGTCCAGCTTCTGGGCGTTCTGTGCCTGCATGGCGGCAAGGCCGTCTGCCAGCGCTTTGCGCATCTCTTCCAGCTTGCGGGCGTTGGAGGCTTCCAGCCCCTGCAAGCGCTGCTCCATGGTCTGCTGCTGGGTGTTCTGCCCTGCCGTCAGGGTGCTGCTCATGCCCTGCACTGCGGTTTGCAGGGTATCGCTGATGTGCGCCATCGCGGCCAGATTCTGCTGTGCCTGCTGCGCCTGCTTTTCTTCCAGCACCCGCGCCTGCGCTTCCAGCTGCTGGCGCAGCCACTCCTTCAGGGCTTCATCGTCCTGCTGAGCTGCGGGCTTGCCGGTGCGGTGCAGCAAAAGCGCCTGCAGCAGGCAGATAGCCACCAGCAGAAGCGTGTACAGTCCTGCCAAAAATTCCATAGACATTCTCCTTTTAACTCAAAAATCCGGGTCTTGCGGTAATGGCAGACCCGGATGTGCTTATACTTCCTGATGCTTTACGATCTCCTGCGTGGTCTCCACCTGCTGGCCGTACAGACCCACGCCGTCTACCTCCATCTCGCCTACCTGATTATCACAGGGGTCGGCGCGGAAGGAGCACATGGGCGGGTCGAAAGGCGCGCAGATGTCGCTGTTGGCCACCATGCGGTCGGTGTCCAGATTGCCGAAGTAGTGCAGACGCATCTTCTCGTTGCCCGCACGCGCCATGGAGGCACCGGCAGAGCAATCGGCGTACATCCAGCCCTTGGGGGCAATATAGAACATTGCCCAGTCGTGGCAGCCGGCTGTCTCCGGCCGTGCCACCATGCCGCTCTGCCACTTTGCCGGGATGCCTGCAATGCGGCAAAGAGTGATAAAAGTAGCGGCCATCACGCCGCAATCGCCCCGGCGGCTGCGGGCGCAATTATCGGTGATGTTCTCGTGTACAAAATACATAGGCTGGAAGTGGTAGTGCACATTCAGGGTGACAAAATCGTAAATGCGCTTTGCCTTCTGCACCGGGTCGGTGATACCCTCGGTCAGCTGCGCAGCCAGTGCCTTCATATAGGGGGTAAAGGCGATGTGGGGCAGCTGCTCGGCGGTGTCAAAATCCGGCTGCACCGGGTCGGCCTGCATTTCCAGCGGGGCAGCGTAGTGCGCAGTGCTGCGGTAGCTGTACTGTGCCCCAAAGCGGCAGTTCTCGGCAAGGTCCGCCTCCCAGTACGCGGTGCGCTGGTGTGCAGTCTCCGGTGCAATATAAGTTGGCTGGGCGGTAAAGCTGTCCAGCGTGATATTGCTCTGTGCCGGGCAGGCAGCGGGCAGCGGCAGCCACACCTTGACGTGCACGGTGTTTCTGCCCTCAGCCTTTGCAGCAGCAAGGGCGCGGGCAAAGGTCTCGTCAGTCATGCCGATGCTGGTGCGCAGGGTGATGTCTGCGCTGACTGCGCCGGTGCGCACCATCTGGTCGTGCTGAGGCTCAAAACGATCCCAGCTGCGCTCCGGAACGGGCGGGTCCAGCTGACGGGCAGCAAGGTCGGGATGGGTAGCCACCAGCGTTTCGGCAGCGCGGTAGATATAGCGCTTCTGTCCTTCCACAAAGCGCCAGTCCATCTGCCCGGCAGCGTCCAGTGCGGCAAACTCCTCTGCGGTAAAGTCCCGCAGGGTGGCCTGCAGCCGGTTCAACAGCTGGTCGGCGGTCAGGGTGTAGTCCCGCGGCAGACGGCGCAAAATCTCCCGGTGCGCCAACAGACCCTGCCGCCATGCGTCCACGCCGTGGGGGGTGGGGTTTACCGGCAGCGCGCCCTGCGGGTGCAGGGGCTGGTTCTGGCTGGCAGTCCAGTCCTCGGCCAGACAGGCATCGATGCGCGCAATGGCGGCGTCGTAGTAACCGGCCTCTTTCAGGCGGCGGATATCGTCCGGCAGCTCCATATTCAGGTATGCAAAACAAGTATTCTGATCCATCATGTTCTACTCCTTTTTTATTTATGGTCAGGCAGCGGTCTGCTGCTCCCAAAAAGCCACGGCATCTGTCAGCCAGCCCTCGGCATCGGTGGTATAGCCCACCCCGATACTATGCGGCGCAGACTCAAACACCTTCATAACATAAGGTACCTTGTGGGCTTCCAGCGCCGCTTGCAGCGCCGGGCCCTGCACCTGATTGATCATCCAAGGCAGCACCTTGTCGTCCTTCCCGTACCAGAAAAATACCGGCGGATAATCGTCCGTGACAAGATCTGCCACACTGGAGCAGTAATAGTGCCACCCATAGTTGCCGGTATCCATAAGCGCCTGATACGCGATTTTTACCTCTGAAAAGTTCACTACCGGATAAGCCAACAGCAGTGCACCGGGTTTTGCAGCGCCGTAATAGCCGTAGCCGCGCTCCTTATTTGCGAACACGCCCACAAGCTGGCCGCCAGAGGAGTAGCCCACCAGCGCATAGCCCTGTGTATGGATGGAAAGCTCCTCGTCAAGGCTTGTCACCAGCTGCACCGCCCTTGCCAGATCCTCCAGCGGGGCGTTATTGCCCAGATCCAAAAAGGTGCGGTAGCGCAACACGAACACGGCATAGCCCCGGTTATGCAGCTCGTAGGCCGTGGAGCCGCCCTCACCCATCTCCGAGGTTGCGGTCAAGGCGTTGCCGGGCACTACGATAGCGGTTTTGGCGTTGGGGGTCTCGGCCGGATAATAAAACAGCTGCACACAGCCCAGACTGGAATTGTGTTCGATCTCCTCAGGAGTGTAGACCTGATAGGTGACCTTGACGCCCTTATTATAGTTATCAATGATAAGGTTCAGCGCAGCAATGCCGGATTCCCGGTCGGTGTCGCCAAAATAATCGTGCAAGGTCTTGTTTTTCCAGCGTTCCACCATCAGCGGCGTCATCTCACGGCAATATGTATAATAGCCGCTTCCCTGGATCGCCGGGTTTGCGCGCAGCTGAGCCATTGTAGTTTCTGCCGTGACATGGGGTGCGCTCTCTGCGCCAAAGGCAGGCAGCGCCGCGCAAAGCATAAGCCAAACCATACACAGCAGTACCCGGACAGTTTTTCTCATACATCCTCCATGGGATACGGCGCACCCCCCGCGCCGCATTCTTGTTCCCTTATTGTATCACAAACAGGTGAGATGTCAAAACAATTTCTGTGCAGTCCGCTTCTTGTACCGCGCGGCAAATTCTGCTATACTGAAATTTATCCGGGAGTGGAAAGAGAATGCGGGCAATTTTCGGCCCGCCGAGGATGAAAGTATGGATAAGATCATCATCCGGCCTATGACGCCGGAGGACTGGGGCGCGGTCTCCAGAATTTATGTTGAGGGCATTGCCACGGAATACGCCACCTTCCAGACCGAATGCCCTCCCTATACCGCGTGGGACGCTTCCCACACAAAGGAGTGCCGTCTGGTCATTCTTTCCGGCGGGGTGCTGGCAGGGTGGTGTGCTTTGCACCGGGTAGACCCCCGGTGGTGTTACCGGGGCGTGGCCGAGGTAAGCATCTATGTAGGCGAGCAGTTCCGTGGGCACGGGCTGGGCTTTCAGCTGTTGAGCGCGCTGTGCGCCGCCGCTGAAAAGGCCGGGTACTGGACGCTGCAATCCACTGTTTTACAGGACAACACCGCCAGCCGCGCCCTGCACGCCAAGTGCGGCTTCCGGCTGGTGGGGCGCCGGGAGCGCATTGCGCGGGACTGCCACGGCCACTGGCTGGACACCTATCTGATGGAGCGCCGCGCCGCCGCAGACGAACCGGAGGGGTTCAAAAAGCTGTAACCAGCCCCACCGGGCACAGAATTATTTTTATTTGCAGAGCGGAAAAATCCGCAGTTTTTCCCGCTCTGTCTTTTCACGACGTATAAGGCAGAAGGAGCCGCTGCACTTTTTGGGTGCAGCGGCTCCTGTTATTTGTGATGCTTCGGTTTTACCACTCGTTGTATTCGCCGTTGGCGTTTTTGGCGGCAGCCACGCGGCTGTGCTTGAACATACTTTCCACCACAGCGCAGTACTTATCGGCAAGGCAGACGATGATGGCCTCGCGGCAGCTGGGCACATGACGGAAGGTCAGCGGCCACATGTGGCTGGAAATGATGCTCTGTTCCTTTTTGGTGATATGGAACACCTGTTCTGCATTGACGCAGGCGCAGCCCGGGTGGGAGAAGCCGTGCATCTCGAACAGGCGGCGGATGCCATGGAAGGTACCCTTTTTGTGCCAGTCATACAGATAAAAATCGTGCAGGAAAGCACCGACAGCCAGCGAAGTCTCGTCTGCACCCAAATGCAGCCGATGGTTCAGCCAACAGCTGACCAGCACCACATTCTTGCAGTGCTGATAGGTGGTAACGTCCCCGTGCTGGATGAACTCCCGCATCTGCTGCACCTTGGGGTTTTGATCGTATTTTTCCAAAATGGCATAAAGCCGTTCGCGTTCCGTAACAGAAAGCTGCATGAGCAAAATTTCCTTTCAACTCAATACGTTAACGTTTGTTTCAGGAGCGGAGCTGCACCGGGTTAGAATTGCCGAAGTTTTCAGCCTCGGAAGGGTTTGCCCGCTTGAGGGTCAGGTCTACCAGATACTGCTTGCCGTCGCCCAGTTCTTCCAGCTGGGCAAGCTTTGCATTGGCAGAAGCCTCGTCCGGGTACCACTGGATCAGGAAGAAGTTTTCTGCTTCCACCCCGTAGTACAGCCAGAAGCCGTCCGCGCGCAGCAGATCATCCAGATGATCCACCTCTTCGCCGTCCGGCAGGCCAAGACCTTCCTCTGCGTAGAGGTTTTCCGGCTCTACCTGAAGCATCTCAATGACCTGAATAGAGCTTTGCAGGTATTCGTCCTGCGAGGTGCTCTTATCGGAGCGCTCCCAGCCGGTGAGGAATGCCTGCATAAGCAGATCGCGCACCTTGATGCGCGGCAGTGTGGGATCCATAACCATTTTTGTTTCCTTCTTTCGTGGTTTTATCCCCGTTGGACAGTATACGGCATACGCCTGTGCAAGTCAACGGTTTATTTGTGAATTTTTTGTAGGTACGGCCAAAATTCACAAACGCTTTTTCTGTTTCAGTCGATTATCTCAGGCATGGAAAGAAAAGGTATCGTCCAGCCACTCCACCGCAAGTTTAACCCAGCGGTTGCGGTGGGCGCTGTCGGCGTCCACCTCCGGGGTGGAGATGCTGGTGCCGTGGCAGCCTTTTTCAAACAAGTGTGCTTCGCACGGAACGCCTGCCTTGTGCAGAGCGTTCAGTAACAGCAGGGTGTTTTCCACCGGGACGGTCTCGTCCTCCATGGTATGCCAGACAAACACCGGCGGTGTGACCGGGGTGATCTTATCCTCCAGCGTAAAGCGCTGGTGGGCGGCAACATCCTGCGTGCCTGTCAGCTGCACAAAGCTGTCCCTGTGGGCGTATTCTCCGGCGGTGACCACCGGGTATGCCAGCAGCAAGGCATTGGGCCGCGGCTGGTCTGCCATGCCGGGGATCTCCCACACCGCACCGGACAGTGCCAGATGCCCGCCGGCAGAAAAGCCGCACAAAGCGATCTTATCCGGCAAAATATTCCACTGTTCTGCGTGCTGCCGCACAAGGCCGATGGCCTGTGCCAGCTGCCGCATGGGCAGCGCATCCCGGGCGCTCTCCCCTACTGCGTAGTGCAGTACCGCCGTGTGGTAGCCAGCTGCCGCAAATTGCAGCGCTACGGGGTCGCTCTCCCGGGGGCTGACGTGGGTATAGCCGCCGCCGGGCACCACCAGCACCAGCGGACGCTGCCGGAAATGCGGCATGGCCTCCACGCTCTCCCGCAGGTAGAGCGTCAGCGTACCGCCGCCGGTCAATTCCAGTTGTTCAAGCTGCATTTACGCATCCTCCTTATATAGTCCGTGCCGTCCCTCCGGGTGCGCCGCAATAAATTCTGCACACAGGTCGGCGCAGATGCGGCACAGCTCCGGGCAGGGTCGCTTTTTATAATAGTCTGCGGTGCGGTCCTCTGCCGCCGTACCCCCAGCAGGGGCAGCGCCTGCCTTTGCCAGCAGCTCCCGGCAGATGATACTGCCGCCGCCGTTGCGGGTGCGGTACTGCTCTGCCGCCTGTTGCACCAGTGCATACATCCGGGATTTATCCTTGGGGTCTGTGGGGTCGGCATAGACCATGCTCAGCACGGTCACCACGCCGCAGAACGCCCCGCACACCTCCCGCATCCGGCCAATGCCTGCGCCAAACCCTGCGGAAAGGCGCAGGGCCATCTCCTCGGTCAGGCCAAGCTGGGGTGCAAACGCCGCCACCACGCTCTGACTGCAATTATAGCCCTTTAAGAACCATGCGTAGGCGGCATCGCCCTGTTTTGACATTTTCTCACATCCTTCCGGCATACTCGTTCCATTATAGCACAGTCTGCGCAAAAAAGTGGGAAAGACTTTGCAAGAAATTTTATTTTCCATATAAGAAACGAATCCGGAGCGCCGCTTCGCGCACAGGAGAACAAATTTTAACTTTTTATGAAAAGCCTTGATTTTCCCTGCAAGTCGTTGTATATTAGCACTCAGAAGTTATGAGTGCTAAGTATTCCGGCAGTTTACCGGGTACGGTGCACCAAATATGTGATAAAAGAGGTTTTGTATTATGGCCAAGAAAGAATTTCAGGCAGAGAGCAAAAAACTGATGGACATGATGATCAACTCCATCTATACCAATAAAGAGATCTTCCTGCGGGAACTGATCTCCAATGCTTCGGACGCCATTGATAAGCTGTATTATAAGAGCCTGACCGACACCTCCGTGGGCATGAACAAGGGCGATTTCCGTATTCTCATCACCCGCGATAAGGAAAACCGCATCCTGACCGTGGAGGATAACGGCATTGGTATGACCAAGGAAGAGCTGGAGCAGAATCTGGGCACCATTGCACACTCCGGTTCTCTGGATTTCAAGAAGGACAACAAGGACGAGAACATTGATATCATCGGCCAGTTCGGCGTGGGCTTCTACTCCGCCTTTATGGTGGCCGATAAGCTGACGGTTATCTCCAAGGCTTATGGCTCGGACGAGGCATGGCAGTGGGAGTCCTCCGGTGTGGACGGCTACGAGATGACCCCCGCCCAGAAGGATACCGTGGGCACCCAGGTCATTCTGCACATCAAGCCGGATACCGACACTGAGAAATACGACAACTTCCTGGATGAATACGGCATTGTGGCCATCGTGAAGAAGTACAGCGACTATGTGCGCTACCCCATCCAGATGGAGCGCGAAAAGAGCCGTCAGAAGCCGGAACCGGACCCCAAGCCCGAGGACTACAAGCCCGAGTGGGAGACCTACACCGAGCTGGAGACCCTGAACAGCATGATCCCCATCTGGAAGAAGCAGAAGAGCGAAGTGACCGATGAGGAGTACAACAGCTTCTACAAGGATAAGTTCGGTGATTACGCTGACCCCGCCCGGGTCATCGTGAGCCGCACCGAGGGTACCGCCAACTACAATGCCCTGCTGTTCGTGCCCAGCCACCGTCCCTACGACTTCTACACCAAGGACTACGAGAAGGGTCTGGCGCTGTACGCTTCCGGTGTGCTCATTATGGAAAAGTGTGCCGACCTGCTGCCGGATTACTTCAGCTTTGTAAAGGGCATTGTGGACAGTCAGGATCTGAGCCTGAATATCAGCCGTGAGATGCTGCAGAAGGACAGCCAGGCTGAAGCTGATCCATAACGCACTGGAAAAGAAGATCAAGAACGAGCTGCACGCCATGCTAAACAACGACCGTGCGAAGTACGAGGAGTTCTGGAAGGAGTTCGGTCGTCAGATCAAGTTTGGTGCTTATTCTGACTACGGAATGCACGCCGAACTGCTGCGCGACCTGCTGCTGTTCTGGTCCGCCAAGGAGCAGAAGATGGTCACCCTGCAGGAGTACATCGACAAGATGCCCGCTGAGCAGAAGTACATCTACTTTGCCGCAGGCGATTCCACCGACCGTCTGGCAAAGCTGCCCTCCGCAGAGCTTGTGCTGGACAAGGGCTTTGACGTACTGCTGCTGACCGAGGATGTGGATGAGTTCTGCCTGCAGATCCTGCACAGCTACCCCCGCAAGGATGCCGAGGGCAAGGACGGCACCGTGGAGTTCAAGAACGTGAACAGCGGTGATCTGGGTCTGGAATCCGAAGAGGAGAAGAAGGCCGCCGAGGATGCCACTGCCGAGAACAAGGCTCTGTTCGATGCCATGAAGGACGCCTTGAACGGCAAGGTGAAGGAGGTCAAGGTCTCCACTCGCCTGAAGGATCACCCCGTCTGCCTGAGCGCTGACGGCCCGCTGTCCATTGAGATGGAGAAGGTGCTGTCCAAGCAGCCCGGCAGCGAGGGCGTGAAGAGCGACAAGGTGCTGGAGCTGAACGTGAACCACCCCGTGTTTGCCGCCCTGAAGGCCGCACAGGAGGCTGGCGACACCGAGAAGCTGAACAAGTACAGCGCCCTGCTGTACGCACAGGCACAGCTGATCGAGGGTCTGCCCGTGGATGACCCCGCCGCTTATGCCGAGGCCGTTTGCAGCCTGATGAAGTAAACTTTTATGGAGAGGCCGCTGTGCATTTGCGTAGCGGCCTCTTTGTGGAAGAGATGTTTTAATTTTGCGCTTGTCACGGTCTGTGGACCGTTCCAAGCGCATTTTCACGAGAACAGAAATACCCCCTTAACAAAAAGGCCGCGCTCCGCTATAATAGAGTGGAACGCGGTCTTATTTTTATCTTTCTGTGAAAGGAATTCTGTTTCATGGAGCCGAGAAAACATTATTTTGCAAAGATCCCCACCATTGCCATCTTTATCGTCATGGCGATGTCCGGGCCGTTGGGGGTGCTGCTGTTCATCCTGAAGGGCATCGACCAAAAGATGCAGAAGGAGGAGCAGGAGGCTGCCCGTGACCGGGGCGACTACCGCGCCGACCTTGGGCCGGAGCCCGACCGGAAGAGCGAGCCTGTCTACGGCCACGATATCCCAACGGCAGAGCAGAAAAGTGCAAAGCAGTGGCATAAAAATATTGCCGTCCTCTGCACCATCATGGGTGCCGTTTTCCTGTTTGCCGGGGTGACGGATGCGGTGGATATCATCGGTGCATGGCAGATTCTGCCCGACCCCGGGGAGCTGTTTTCCGATATCGTCATGGCCATTGGCGGCGGCGGTGCGCTGCTGACCGGTCTGCGGATGAACCGCACCCGCAAGCTGGAGCAGCTGCTGGATAAGGTTGTGGGCGAGCGCGATAATATCCCCCTGCCAGAACTGTTTGCCGCCGCCGGGGTGGACGCTGCCCGGGGACGTGCTGCGGTGAAAAGCGCCATCGAGCACGGATACTTCGGCGCGGATGCCTATATTGACAACCGCACCGACACGCTGGTGGTGCGCGGCGCAGCCCCGCAGCCGAAAAAGCCCGCGCAAGCCCCGACACCTAAAGCTCATCCCGCTGCAGAGGACGAGTATGCCGCCCTGCTGCGCCAACTGCGGGAGGTGAACGATGCCATCCCCGACCCGGTGATGAGCCAGAAGATCTCCCGGCTGGAAGAGGTCAGCGGGCGCATCTTTGCGCTGGCGCAGAAGGACCCGGACAAAAAAGCACAGCTGCAAAAATTTATGAACTATTATCTGCCTACCGCCCTCAAGCTGCTGAACACCTACGCCAGCCTTTCCGGGCAGGCGGTGGAGGGCACGAACATTACCGAGGCCAAGCACAGCATCGAGCGCAGCATGGACCTGCTGGTGACCGCCTTTGAAAACCAGCTGGACAAGCTGTTCCAAGCCGACGCGCTGGACGTGAACGCCGACATTGCCGCTCTGGAAGGAATGCTGAACCTTGATGGTCTGACTGGCAGCGAATTTACCCGCTGAACTACACCCCCCGCGCCCGATGGCTGCATCGGTGCGGGGGTATTTTTTTGTGCAAAGTGCAATTTTCCATCCCGTCTTTTTTGGGCGCTGCGCTCAAAATTCCGGGATTTGTGTGCATTTATGCCAAGCATTTTGATTCGCCCGAAAAACTTTTATTTTATTTGTTCGACAGCAGTCGATTGAGCTGCACAGGCGCTTTTTGCAACTTTTCATCGAGATGCAACAATAACACATGGTTTTTTGCGTTGCGTTTGACTATTATAGAAGCAGCTACGGCAGCTGCGAACGGCTGCATCGACTTTTCCGATCATAATAGTAGGAGGAAATTTCCATGATGAAGTCCATTTCCACCTGGAAGCAGGAGCTGACCAAGGGCGCACACGCTGCGCGTCTGGCTGCGCTGTACTGCTGCACCCCCGACGAGACCCCTGCACAGGCAGCCCGCTATGCGGCTGTTCTGGACGGGTTAGAGACCACCTTCGGCGCACATACCGAGGCCGGTTTGTATAGTGCCCCTGGCCGCACCGAGATCGGCGGCAACCACACCGACCACCAGCATGGCCGCGTGCTGGCAGGCAGCGTGAACATTGATATGATCGCTGCTGCCGCCCCCAACAGCCTGAACCAGCTGCGCGTGCAGAGCGAGGGCTACGACCTGTGCGTCATCGACCTTGATGACCTGACCGCCCGCAAGGAGGAGGAGAACACCACTGCTTCCCTACTGCGCGGCGAGTGCGAGGCTTTCCGTCAGCGTGGCGCAAAGCTGTCCGGTCTGGACGTGTACATTTCCTCCAATGTGCCCAAGGGCAGCGGCGTTTCTTCCTCTGCCGCATTTGAGGTGCTGGTCGGCGTGATTCTGAACGACTGCTTCATGGATGAAAAAGTCTCCCCCATTGCCATTGCACAGATCGGCCAGTGGGCTGAAAATGTGTACTTTGGCAAGCCCTGTGGTCTGATGGATCAGATGGCCTCCAGCGTGGGCAACATTATCACCATCGACTTTGCCGACAAGGCAAACCCCGACGTGGAGCCAGTGCAGGTGGACTTTTCCAAGGCCGGCCTGGCGCTGTGCATTCTGGACTCCGGTGCAGACCATGCCGACCTGACCGACGAGTACGCCGCCATCCCCAACGAGTGCCGCGCTGTGGCCGCTGTGTGCGGCGGCGAGGTGCTGCGGGACGTGCCCTTTGAAACCTTCCTTGCAAATATTCCGGCCTGCCGCAAGCAGTGCGGCGACCGCGCTGTGCTGCGCGCCTTCCACTTCTACGCCGATAACGACCGTGTGCCCCAGCAGGTGGCTGCCCTGCGCGAGGGCGATTTTGATGCCTTTTTGCAGATGGTGACTGCCTCCGGCGACAGTAGCTGGGAGTATTTGCAGAACGTCATCCCTGCCGGTTACAAGGAGCATCAGGAGGTGGCTGTGACCATCGCCGCTGCCAAGCATTATCTGGGCGGCAAGGGCGCTGTGCGCGTGCACGGCGGCGGTTTTGCCGGTACGGTGCAGGCCTTTGTGCCGGTGGAGATGCTGGCAGACTTTAAGGCAAACATGGAAAAGATCCTCGGCGCAGGCCGCTGCCATGTGCTGAGCATTCGTCCTGAGGGAGGTGCTGTGCTGTGATCTCTACCACCATCCAGCAGCTCGTGAACTACGGGCTGGACACCGGGCTGATTTTGCCTGATGACGAGATCTATATCCGCAATCAGCTGCTGATGACCATGCAGCTGGACGACTTTACCGCCCCGGAGGGCGAGGTGTGCTATACCGATCTGGAAAGCATCCTCAAGACCCTTGTGGACGATGCCGTTGCCCGCGGCGTGTGCGAGGATAACTCCACCGCACGCGATCTGTTCGACACCAAGCTGATGGGCGTGCTGACCCCGCGCCCCAGCATCGTGCGCGCAAACTTTGAGGAGCGGTACGAAAACGAGGGCCCGCAGGCCGCCACCGACTGGTTCTACAAGTTCAGTCAGGACACCGACTACATCCGCCGCTACCGTATCAAGCGCGATCTGAAGTGGGTCACCAAGACCGAGTACGGCGATCTGGATATCACCATCAACCTGTCCAAGCCGGAAAAAGATCCCAAGGCCATTGCCGCCGCAAAGCTTGCACCCCAGAGTGCTTACCCCAAGTGCCAGCTGTGCGTGGAGAACGAGGGCTACGCCGGCCGCATGAACCACCCTGCGCGCGAAAATCACCGCATCATCCCGCTGACCATCAACGACAGCGCGTGGAATTTGCAGTACAGCCCCTACGTTTACTACAACGAGCACTGCATCGTATTCAACAACCAGCATACCCCCATGAAGATCGAGCGGGCAACCTTCCGCAAGCTGCTGGATTTTGTGGGTCTGTTCCCCCACTATTTTGTGGGCAGCAACGCCGACCTGCCTATCGTGGGCGGCAGCATCCTGAGTCATGACCATTTCCAGGGCGGTCATTACGAGTTTGCCATGGCCAAAGCTCCTATTGAAAAGCCTTGGGTGTTCCCCGGCTTTGAGGACGTGGAGGCCGGTATCGTGCACTGGCCCATGAGCTGCATCCGTCTGACCTGTGCGGACGATGCACGCCTTGTGGAGCTGGCCGATAAGCTGCTGGCTGCTTGGCGCAGCTACACCGACGAGAGCTGCTTTATCTTTGCCGAGACCGACGGCGAGCCCCACAACACCATTACCCCCATCGCCCGGATGCGGGACGGCAAGTATCAGCTGGATCTGGTGCTGCGCAATAACATCACCACCCCGGAGCATCCGCTGGGCGTGTACCACCCCCATGCAAAGCTGCACCACATCAAAAAGGAGAACATCGGCCTGATTGAGGTGATGGGTCTGGCCGTGCTGCCCAGCCGCCTGAAGCAGGAGCTGTTCGACCTTGCTGATGTGCTGGTGGCGCATCTGCCCACCGCAGAGTACCCCGAAGCCCTGCAAAAGCATGCTGCGTGGGCAGAGGAGATCCTTGCAAAGCACCCGGAGCTGAACGCCGACAATGTGCACCTGATCTTGCAGGACGAGGTAGGCCATGTGTTCGCACAGGTGCTGGCCGATGCCGGTGTGTACAAGCTGGACGAAGCAGGCCGCGCCGGTTTTGTCCGCTTCCTTGAAAGCGTAAAATAAACCATAAATCCCCGAGGCTGTTGCGCATATCATGGCGCAACAGCCTTTTTAGAGCACAGCATTGAGCAAAAGCACTTTTCCTTTGCTCTCCCCCTGTGAAAAAATCAATGGGAAAATCCGCAGATTTTCCCATTGATAAATTAAAAAGTATTCATTCCGCTGAAAATGGCCAAAGCAGCGCGGCGGCCAATTCAAAATCGTTTTTTGTAGATGGAGGTATCGCTATGCACTGCACTCTGGAAGTTTGCGTAGACAGCACCGCCAGCGCACTGGCGGCAAAACGCGGCGGCGCTGATCGGCTGGAGCTGTGCGCCGACCTGATCATCGGCGGCACCACTCCTTCCCCTGCCCTGCTGCGTCAGGTCAAGGCTGAGACCGGCCTGCCGGTGCGGGCACTTATCCGTCCCCGCTTTGGCGATTTCTGCTACGACCGCTACGAGCTGGCACAGATGGCCGAATGCGCCGCCGAGCTGGTAGCCGCCGGTGCGGACGGCATCGTGACCGGCGTGCTGACCCCGGCGGGAGCGCTGGACACAGACGCCCTGCGCCCCATCTATGCCGCAGCCCGGCAGGCGGCTGAAAAAGCACACCGCACCGTGGACTGCACCCTGCACCGTGCTTTTGATGTCTGCTGCGACCCCTTCGCCGCACTGGAAGCCGCAAAGCAGCTAGGGCTTGCTACCATTCTGACCAGCGGACAGGCAGCAAGTGCCCCACAGGGCGCTGCCCTGCTGCGGCAGCTGGTGGAAGCTGCCGGGCAGGAGGTGGAGATTCTGGTTGGTGCAGGCGTATCTGCTGCCAACATCCCCGCTCTTGCCGCCCAGACCGGTGCCCGGGCGTTCCACCTTTCCGGCAAGCAGGTGCTGGACAGCCGCATGACCTTCCGGCGGGAAGGCGTGCCCATGGGGCTGCCGGGCTTTTCGGAGTTTGAGATCTGGCAGACCAGTGAAGCAAATATCCGCGCCGCCCGCACCGCACTGGATGCGCTGTAACTGCAAAAAACATCGTTCTTCCCGCAGTGCCTGTTTCCGCAGGAAACAGGCACTGCATCCTGCTGTTTTCCGTTACACCCCTCCCGTGAAAATGCAAAATCGGGCAGCCCGCAGCTGCCCGATTTTGTTCTAATAAAGTTTTTCCCACTTTAGTGCAGGGCGGCAAACCGGGCTGCGCCGCGGGTGCACAGCCAACGGTGCAGCAGCAAATCCAGCCCCAGCAGCGCGGCCAGACAAGCACCTTGCGCGGCCAGCGGCGGCACGGCATAATCCAGTAAGGTCAGGGGCAAAAACAGCACCCCGCCCGCCAGCAGCCACCCGCCGAACATCGCCAGCATACTGGCGGCGCTCCGCTTGACCACGGCGGCTTCGCTGACCCAGTGGAGGTTGGGCAGGCACAATCCCAAGGCAAGGCCCATTTGCGCCGTCAGCCACACAAAGGCTGCCAGCACCACCATCACCAGCAGCCCCTGCCCTGCCGGAATGCGCAGCGCCGCCATGGCGCACCCGGCGCAAAACCACGCCCCCGGCAGCGTGAGCAGCAATTGCAGCTCCACCTTTACCCGCAGAACCTGCTGCGGGGCAACCGGCAGGCTTTGCAGCAGCCAGAGGGTGCCGCCCTCCAGCGACACCGAGGGCGCTGTGATAAAGTTCATGGCGGCTATGGCGCACACCATCCCGCACACCAGCATAGGCAGGCTCTCCGGCAGGTAAGCAGCAGTAAAGGCGCGCAGATCTGAGGCCTTCCACAGCGCTGCTGCGCCCAGCACCGGCAACAGCAGACTGCTCAGTGCACAGTTGAGCAGCCACATGGGGCAAGCGCCCAGATGCAGCAGTTCCCGCCGCAGCAATGCCCGACGCGGGGGCTGCTTTTTTTGCGTCTTTGCGCGGTATTCCGCTTTGGCTCTGCCCGGTTCAAGGGTCAAAAGCCGCAGATAGGGCTTTGCCAGCACCTTGCCGCAAAGCGCCATACAGGCCGCAGCCAGCGCCAGCAATAGCAGCAGCGCCGGGACGTTGCCCACTGCCGCCAGACCCAGCAGACGCAGCGGCGCGGCGGCACGACCGGCTGCTGCGCCCGCCTGTACGGCATCCACCGCAAGGGCCTCCACCGCGTTGCCCACCCATTGGAATACCGCATAATAGACCGCCAGAAAGAGCAGCGTACCCACCACAGTGACAAGGCTTTTGTGCCGGGCGCGGCGGTTGAGCAGCGCCACCGTCCAGCCCAGCAGAACAGCCAGCACCATAGAGACCCCCGCCAGCGCCAGTGCTACCGGCAGCGCCGCCAGCAAGGCTCCGCCGGGGCGGGGTGCCGCCAGCGCATAGCAGACCACCGAGGGCACCCACGCCAGCAGCAGATAAATCAGGCCGGTCAGGTACACCCCGCCGCAGCGCACCGCAAAAATAGTGCCCGGCGGGATGGGCAGCGCCAGCAGCTGCTGGTTATCCCGGCAGCGGAACAAATGCCCGTAGCTGGTAAAGGCACTAGCCAACACACTGACCGTCAGCGCCGAAAGCTCCATCAGCACAAAATAGAGCCAGTCCAGCCCCTGCGGAACCAGCGTTACCGCCAGCGGCAGCGCCATTGAGCCAAAGCTGAGCATGACCAGCAGCATCAATGCCGCAAACAGCAGCGTGTAGCCAAACGTCCCCACCCGGGAGCGTTGCTTACCAGTTTTGCTGCTGCGCACAAAGGCCGCACCCAATTCCAGTAGCTGTTTTTTGAGCAATGCACGGATCATAGCGCTTCCCCCGTATCCTCCAGTTCCAGAAAGACCTCCTCCAGCGTATCGTCGCCGCGCACCTCTTCCATAGCACCCTCGCGCACCAGCTGACCTTTACGCAGAATAGCTACCCTGTCGCAAAGCTTTTCGGCCACCTCCAGCACATGGGTGGAGAAAAAGATCGCCCCGCCTTGCGCACAAAAGGCCTTCATCTGGGTCTTGAGTTGATGGGAAGCCAGCGGGTCCAGCCCGACAAAGGGCTCGTCCATTAAAATCAGCTTCGGCTCGTGCAGCAGCGCCGCAATAATGGCAAGCTTCTGCTTCATGCCGTGGGAGTATGCCCCGATGGACTGCGCCAAATCCTGCGTCAGGCCAAAGGCATCGCCGTACTGCCGGATGCGCTGCGTCCGCTGTGCGGCGCTTACGCCAAAGATATCCGCAATAAAATCAAGGTACTGGATACCGGTCATATACTCGTACAGCTGCGGGTCATCCGGCAGATAGGCCAAGCGGCGCTTGCATTCCAGCGGGTTCTCCCGCACGGAAATGCCGTCCACATAAATTTCTCCGGCATCAAATTGCTGGATACCGCAGCAGCATTTTAAGGTAGTGGTCTTGCCCGCGCCGTTGTGCCCGATAAAGGCACACAACTCCCCCGGGCGGATGTGCAGGCAAAGGTCCTGCACGGCGGGCTTGCCGCCGTAGGTTTTGGTCAGATGCTCGATCTTTAACATGGGCTGCCTCCTTGCTTTCAGTTTCGAGCCAAGTATACACCTTCCGGCAGGGGGAAGGTCAAGCATTTCTCCGTTTTTTCTTGCGTTTTGTATAGGGCTGTGCTATACTTTTTGACGAACTGAACAGAAAACAGCAGGTGCGTTCCGTCACTTTGCCCCACCGGGCGGCGGCAGGGACGTTAAAAGGGAAGCGGGTGTCAATCCCGCACGATCTCGTCACTGTGATAAGGGAGTCCACTGTCAGGGTGCTTTTGCACCGGTCACTGAGCCATCCGGCTTGGGAAGGCGGCAGCGGGCGTTGAGCTTTCAGTCAGGAAACCTGCCCGCTGTTGGTACCGGGGCTTTGCCGCCCCAGATCACGAGGAATTGGTTGTACCAAAAAGCCTGTAAGATACGGGGTCTTTTTGCTTTGCCATTTCGCAAGCGGAAGGCTCCGTTTTTTTGCAGGTTCTCTTTCCTGTACCCTTCTGTTCGGTGCCGTATTTTACCCACATCAGGAAAGGAAAACAAGATGAAAAAACGCAACATCCGCAAAACGGCGGCCGCTCTGACCGCTCTGGCTCTGTGCGCCGGTGTACTGACCGGCTGCGGCGGGGCCGCCTCCGGCACTGCTTCCTCTGTTGCCGCCAGTTCTGCCGCCAGCAGCGAGGCTTCCGGCGCAGACGCTGACGAGCTTGCCGCACAGAACGTGGCAGATCTGATCGACGCCATCTATGTGCAGCAGCGCACCGATGACACCGATGCCCAGTGCGAGGCCGCAAAGGCCGCTTGGGACGCTTTGACCGATGCCCAGAAGGAGCTGGTGGAGGGCGAAAATGCCGACCCCGACTACTTTGGCCGCGACACCGGCGACGCCTCCAAGGACGATGCCCGCAACGCCGATGAGATCGGTGAGAACGAGCTGCTGGTCGTGTCCTTCGGCACCTCCTTCAATGACAGCCGCGCCGCCGACATCAAGGGCATTGAGGACGCTTTGCAGGCCGCATACCCCGACTGGAGCGTGCGCCGCGCCTTTACCGCACAGATCATCATCAACCATGTGCAGGCACGCGATGGCGAGAAGATCGACAACATGCAGCAGGCGCTGGACCGCGCTGTGGCAAACGGTGTGAAGAACCTGATCGTGCAGCCCACCCATCTGATGCACGGTGCCGAGTACGACGAGATGAACGAGATGCTGGACCAGTACCGCGACAAGTTTGAGAGCGTTGCTGTGGCCGAGCCCCTGCTGGGCGAGGTAGGCGCAGATGCTTCCGTCATCAATGCAGATAAGGAAGCTGTTGCCAAGGCTGTTACCGATGCCGCTGTGAAGGATGCCGGTTACGAGAGCGCCGCTGCCGCCGCCGCCGATAAGACCGCTTTCGTCTTTATGGGTCACGGCACTTCCCACACTGCCAAGGTGAGCTACAGCCAGATGCAGACCACCATGCAGACCTTGGGCTACGACAACGTGTTCATCGGCACGGTGGAGGGCGAGCCTGAGGACACCTCCTGCGAGGCCGTCATCGAGGCTGTAAAGGCTGCCGGTTACACCAAGGTCATCCTGCGCCCGCTGATGGTGGTGGCAGGCGACCACGCCAACAACGACATGGCCGGTGAGGACGCCGACAGCTGGCTGAGCCAGTTTACCGCCGCAGGCTGCTTTGAAAATGTGGACTGCCAGATCTCGGGTCTGGGCCGCATTGCGGATGTCCAGCAGCTGTACATTGCACATACCAAGGCCGCTATGGATCTTCTGAACGGCTAATGGATTCAGAAGCCCTCTCCGGCGCTGCCAAGCATACGGAGAGGGCTTCTTTTATGGGCGTATTCCCCGCACGAGGAGAACGTGCCCCCTGCCCCGGCAGCTTAGACGCCGGGCAAAAATTTAGGATACTGAGGTATTTATTTTATGCGTTGCAAACAGTTTATCATCGTTTCTCTGGCCGGTGTGGTGCTGGCTGCTTCTCTGGCAAGCTGCGGCGGGGCTGTCCCCGCCTCCTCTGCTGCAGCAAGCTCTGTGGCTGCTTCCTCCGTGATGGTTTCCTCTGCCGCTGCTGAGACTGCCCTGCCGGACGGCGTATATACCGCTGATTTCGAGACCGACAGCAGTATGTTCCACCCCAATGAAGCCTGCAACGGCAAGGGCACCCTGACCGTGGAAAACGGCGTGATGACCTTCCACGTCAGTCTGGCTTCCAAAAAGATCGTGAACCTCTACCCCGGCCTTGCCGCCGATGCCGAGGCCAACAAGACCGCATGGCTCATCCCCACCGTGGACACTGTTACCTATGCAGACGGCACCACTGAGGAAGTGTACGGCTACGATATCCCGGTGGAAGCACTGGATACCGACTTCCAGCTGGCGCTGCTTGGCACTAAGGGCAAGTGGTACGACCACACCGTCAGCGTGCGCAACGCCGAGCCCAAGACCGAGCAGGCCGCCGAGACCCCCGCAGACGGTGCATACACCGCTGCCGTGGTGCTGGAGGGCGGCTCCGGCCGCGCCACCGTGGACAGCCCCGCTGCCCTGACCGTGGCCGAGGGCAAGATGACTGCCACCATCGTGTGGAGCAGCCCCAACTACGACTACATGATCGTGGACGGCGAGAAGTATCTGCCCACCAATACCGAGGGCAACTCCACCTTTGAGATCCCGGTAGCTGCTCTGGGCACCCCGCTGACTGTTACCGCCGACACTGTTGCCATGAGCAAGCCCCACGAGATCGAATACACTGACCTTTACCTTGGAGTAACCTTCCATGAAGCTGACCCGCGCTCAATTTTTAAAGGCTCTGCCCGCCGCCGCGCTGGTGCTTGCAGGCTGCACGGCCGCGCCCACTGCACCCGCCGATACGGACGAGCTGGTTTTTGACCACGCCTACCCGCTGGACTACGCCACCCAGTTTACCGCCGACTGCTATGCGGACGGCTCTACCCTGCTGACCATCCCGGACGCACAGGTAAAGTTCCTTGTCCGGCCGGAGGGCGCTGCCACCCTGCACACCGTACCCGAGGGAGTGACTGTATTGCAGCAGCCGGTGCAGAACATCTATCTGGTGTCCACCTCTGCCATGGACTTGTTCCTCCATCTGGACGCGCTGGACAGCATTGCCCTTTCCGGTACCCGCGCCGAGGGCTGGTATCTGGACGAGGCAAAGCAGGCCATGCAGACCGGGCGCATTGCCTACGCGGGCAAGTACAGCGCCCCGGACTACGAGCGCATCCTGACCGCAGAATGCGGCCTTGCGGTGGAAAACACCATGATCTACCACACCCCGGAAGTGAAGGAGCAGCTGGAACGGTTCGGCATTCCAGTGCTGGTGGAGCGCTCCAGCTACGAGAGCAGCCCGCTGGCACGGATGGAATGGATCAAACTGTATGGCATCCTACTGGGGAAAGAACCCCTTGCCGAGGAGGTGTTCGCCCGGCAGGCGCAACGCATTGCGCCACTGCTGGAACAGCCCTCCACCGGCAAACGCTGCGCGTTTTTCTCCATTACTTCCAGCGGCCTTGCCACTGTGCGCAAAAGCGGAGACTATGTGGCGCAGATGATCGGCATGGCCGGGGGCGAATATGTTTTTGCAGACCTTACCGACAGCGGCAACAGCCTTTCCACCATGAATATCCCGCTGGAGGACCTTTACGCCGGCGTCAAAGACGCCGATGTGCTCATTTATAACGGCACCATCGAGGGCACCATCTCCACAAAAGAAGAGTTGCTTGCCCGCTGCGCGTTGCTGGCAGAGTGCAAGGCGGTGCAAAGCGGTGATATCTGGTGCACGACGCCCAGCTTTTTCCAGCAGAGCATGGCACTGGCAGATTTTATGCTGGATCTCCATGCCGTTTTTACCGGGGAAGCAACCAGCCCCGACACCCTGCATTTTTTGACCAAGATCACCTGAGGAGCCGCTTATGACCAGCCGCAAACGCCTTGTTTTTTCCTATTGCTGCCTTGCCCTGCTGCTGGCGGTGCTGTTTGCCGTGAGCCTGTTCTGGGGCAGCGTTGCGCTTACCCCGCAGGCCGTGCTTGCTGCCCTGACAGGACGCGGGCAGGACGCGCTGAGCGTGGGCATTATCACCCAGCTGCGCCTGCCCCGCGCGGTGATGGCCGCGTTACTGGGCGCTGCGCTCTCTGCGGCAGGCTACCTGCTGCAGACCTTTTTCGCAAACCCCATTGCCGGCCCCTTTGTCATGGGCATTTCCAGCGGAGCAAAGCTGGCGGTGGCGCTGGTAATGGTGCTGTTTTTGAACTACGGCCAGCTGACCAGTTCTGCCGTGCTCATCCTTGCGGCCTTTGCGGGCGCTATGGCAGCCATGGCCTTTGTGCTGGCCGCTGCCCGCCGGGTGCAGCGCATGAGCATCCTTGTAATCTGCGGCGTAATGATCGGTTACATCTGCTCTGCCATCACCGAGTTTGTGGTGGCCTTTGCGCAGGATAGCAGCATCGTCAACCTGCACAACTGGTCGCAGGGCAGCTTTTCCGGCATGACGTGGGGCAACGTGCGCACGGCAGCGCTGGTGGTGCTGCCCGCGCTGGCGGCGGCCTTCTGCCTTGCAAAGCCCATGGCAGCTTACCAGATGGGCGAAGCCTACGCCCGCAGCGTGGGCGTGGATGTGCGGCGGTTTTCCCGGCTGCTGGTGCTGCTTTCCAGCCTGCTGGCCGCCTGCGTTACCGCCTTTGCCGGGCCTATCTCCTTTGTGGGCATCGCGGTGCCGCACCTTGTCAAGCAGCTGCTGGGCAGTGCCCGCCCGCTGTATGTGCTGCCCGGGTGCTGCTTGGGCGGGGCGGCGTTCTGCCTGCTGTGTGATCTGATCGCCCGTAGCTTGTTTGCGCCCATGGAACTTTCCATCAGCGCGGTCACCGCCGTATTCGGCGCGCCGGTGGTCATTGGGCTGCTGCTGCGCCGCAACCGGGAGGATGTGCGATGAAGTACTCTGTTGAAACCAACGCCCTTGCCATCGGCTACGGCAAAGCTGCCCTTGCGCGGGATATCGCGCTGGGCGCTGCCAAGGGGCAGGTGCTGGCGCTCATTGGCCCGAACGGCGCAGGCAAATCCACCCTGCTCAAAACGTTGGCGGGGCAGCTGGCCCCTTTGGGCGGCGCGGTGCTGCTGGACGGGCAGGAGCTTGCCCGCATCCCCGGAAACGCCCGGGCGCAAAAGCTGGCGCTGATGCTGCCCCACACCCGCCGCACCGAGTTGACCACCTGCTTTGAGTTTGCGGCGGCAGGACGCATCCCCTACACCGGGCGGTTGGGCATCCTTTCCGCCGAGGACAAAAAGCAGATACAGAATGCGCTGGAGCTGGTGGGCGCGGCGCATCTGGCCAACCGGGACTTCAACTGCGTCAGTGACGGACAGCGGCAGCGCATTTTACTGGCGCGGGCAGTCTGTCAGCAGCCGCAGGTGCTTCTGCTGGACGAGCCCACGTCATTTTTAGATGTAAAAGGCAAGATAGAGCTGCTGACCATTTTGCAAAAACTGGCGCATGAGCAGCAGCTTGCGGTCATCGTGACCCTGCACGAACTGGACATGGCGCAGAAGATCGCGGACGCGGTGGTCTGCGTTTCGCCGCACGGCGTTTCTGCGCCCATGTCCCGGGCACAGGCCTTTGCCCGGGAAAATATCAAAGCGCTCTACGGCCTGACCGAGGAACAGTACAGCGCTGTTTTTGGTCCACCAAAGCCGGAAAAGCCCCAATTTGAGCACTATGTGCGCAGCGGGCAGAAGCTGCTGCGTTGCGGGTACACTACCGGCACCTGTGCGGCGCTGGCCGCTGCCGGGGCCGCCCGGCTGCTGCTGACCGGCACAGCACCGGAAACCGTCGCCCTGCGCACGCCGAAAGGCATTGTGGTAGAGGTTGCCCCCCTGTTCTGCCGCACCGTTGCCGAGGGTGCGGAATGCGCCATTGAAAAGGACGGCGGCGACGATGTGGACGTGACCACCGGTCTGCCGGTGACCGCCACGGTGACGCTGCTGCCCGGCACGCCCGAGATACGCATTACCGGCGGCGCGGGGGTGGGCAAGGTGACGAAGCCCGGGCTGGACCAGCCGGTTGGGCAGGCCGCCATCAACCATGTGCCCCGGCAGATGATCACCGAGGCGCTGCGCCGGGAGGCGGAAGCCGCCTGTTACCCCGGCGGCTTTGCCGTGACTATCTCCATCCCCGGCGGCGAGGAGGTAGCCCGGCGCACCTTTAACCCCCATATCGGGGTGGAGGGCGGGCTGTCGGTGCTGGGCACCAGCGGCATTGTAGAACCCATGAGCCAGCAGGCCATTCTGGACACCATCCAGCTGGAGATGAATCAGGCGGCGCTGCGGGCAAAGGACCACCGGCGGCTCATCCTTGCCCCGGGCAATTACGGGTTGGACTATCTGCACGAAACATACCCGCAGTTTGCTGATATCCCGGTGGTCAAAACTTCAAACTTTATCGGAGATACGCTGGATATTGCAGCGGCGGCGCACTTCAAACAGGTGCTGCTGGTGGGGCATATCGGCAAGCTGTGCAAGCTGGCGGGCGGCATTATGAACACCCATTCCCACACGGCAGACTGCCGCACGGAGCTGTTCTGCACCCATGCTGCCCTGTGCGGTGCTGACCGAGAGGTGTGCACCGCACTGTACAATGCAGCCACCACGGATGCCTGTCTGGAGATTCTGGATACAGCCGGACTGCGGGAGCCGGTGCTGCAAAGCCTGCTTGCCGCCATCCAGCTGTATCTTGACCGCCGCGCGGGCGGGGCGTTCCGGGTGGGCGCCGTGCTGTTTTCAAACCAGCATGGCCCGCTGGGACAGACCGAAACTGCCGCCCGCCTGTTAGACGAATGGAAGGAGTAATGCACATGGTACATTTTGTGGGCGCCGGGCCCGGCGCACCGGATCTGATCACCCAGCGCGGTGCAGCATTTTTACAGGCCGCAGACTGCATTATTTACGCAGGCAGTCTGGTCAATCCGGCGCTACTGGGGCTGGCAAAGCCGGGATGTGCTATCTATAACAGCGCCGAGATGACGCTGGAGCAGGTACTGGACGTGATGCGCCGGATGGAAGCTGCCGGTAAAAGCACTGTGCGGTTACACACTGGCGACCCCTGCCTGTACGGTGCCATCCGGGAGCAGATGGATGCACTGGATGCAGACGGCATTTGTTACGATGATACCCCCGGTGTTTCCAGCTTTTGCGGCGCTGCCGCCGCGCTGAACTCCGAGTATACTTTACCCACGGTCAGCCAGACGGTCATCATCACCCGCATGGAGGGGCGCACCCCGGTACCGGAGCGGGAAAAGCTGGCAAGCCTTGCCGCCCACGGCGCGACCATGGTGATCTTCCTGTCCATCGGGCTGATTGACAAGGTGCAGACGGCGCTTTTGCAGGGCGCGTATACACCGGACACCCCCGCCGCCGTGGTGTACAAGGCCAGCTGGCCGGAAGAAAAAATCGTGCGGTGCACAGTTGGTTCTTTGGCTGAGAGCACCCGTGCAGCGGGCATTACCAAGACGGCACTTATCGTAGTGGGAGATTTTCTCGGCACGCAGTACGAGCGCAGCAAGCTGTACGACCCCGCCTTTACCACCGAATTCCGCAAAGGAGAACCGGTATGACCCGCGCTTACCTTGCCTTTACGGATACCGGCCTTGCGCTAGCAAAGCGTCTGGCCGTCGCCTTGCCCGGCAGTGTTGCCCGGTGCGGGCGGGATGGTGTTTCTCTTGCAGAATGGTCAAGCGCACAGTTTGTGCATTCTGATGCGCTGATATTTGTAGGAGCTGCGGGTATTGCAGTGCGGGCCATCGCGCCCCACTGCAAGAGCAAGACTACCGACCCGGCTGTGGTAGTGGTGGACGAATGCGGGCGGTTTGCCGTGCCCATTCTGTCCGGACATCTGGGCGGCGCAAACGATCTTGCGCGGGCCATTGCCGCTGTATGCGGAGCCGTGCCGGTGATCACCACCGCCACCGATGCCCACGGCATTTTTGCGGTGGACGAGTGGGCAAAGCACCAAAACTGCATGGTGCTGGAGCCGGAGCGCATCAAGCTGGTCAGCGGCAAATTACTGGCCGAGCAGCCGGTATATTACCGGGCTGATTTCCCGGTAACAGGCACCGTGCCCGCAGGGTTATTCCCCGCTGATACCCCGGAAAAAGCCGACTTTGCACTCACCCTTTGCCCCACCGGGCAGGCACTGCATCTTGTGCCGCGCATCGGAGTGCTGGGCATCGGCTGCAAGCGGGGCACAAGCGCTGAAACGCTGGAAGCTGCCTTTGCCGCCTTCTGCACCCGGTACGGCTTTGCTGCGCGGGCAGTCACCGCCGCCGCAAGCATCGACCTAAAGCAAAACGAGCCGGGCTTGCTGGCCTTTTGTCAGGCGCACGGCTGGCCGGTGCGGTTTTACTCTGCCGCACAGCTGCGCAGCGTGCCCGGACAGTTCACCCCCTCCCCTTTTGTACAGAGCGTGACCGGGGTAGACAATGTCTGCGAGCGAGCGGCTGTGCTGGACGCAGACGGCAGCCTGTTTTACCCGAAATTTGCCTGCAGCGGCGTGACCCTTGCGCTGGCGTGCAGGCCCTTTGCCCCGGACTGGAGGTGGCAGAATGCTTGACGTGATGGAAATCGATATTGACCGTCCCGAGAAGATAGTCTATGTCGTGGGGCTTGGCCCCGGCGAGCCTTTTTATATGACCCAGCAGGCCGCGAATACGCTGGAAAGCGTTGACGCGATTTGTGGATATAAGGTCTATCTTGACCTCATCCGCGATGAATTCCCCTGCGAGGAATACTATGCCACCGGCATGACGCAGGAGCTTGACCGCTGCCGCTGGGCGCTGGAAAAAGCACGCACCGGCAAGCGGGTGGCTCTGGTCTGCTCCGGCGATGCTGGGGTGTATGGCATGGCAAGCCCCCTGCTGGAACTTGCCCCGGATTATCCGGACGTTGCCGTGGAGATCGTGCCCGGACTGACCGCTGCCCTCAGCGGCGGGGCAGTGCTGGGCGCACCGCTGGCGCACGATTTTTGCGTCATTTCCCTTTCCGACCGGCTGACCCCGTGGGAGGTCATCGAGAAGCGGCTGGCTTGCGCCGCTATGGGAGATTTCTGCGTTGCGTTGTACAATCCCTCCTCCAAGGGCAGGCCGGACTATCTGGCAAAGGCGGTGTGCATCCTGCTGGAAAACGGCAAAAGTGCCGATACCGTCTGCGGCATCGTGCGCAACATCGGCCGGGAGGGTCAGACCGCCCGAATCCTGACCCTTGCCCAGCTGAAAGACACTGCGGTGGATATGTTTACCACCGTGTACATCGGCAACGCCGCCACAAAGCAGCTGGGCGGCAGAATGGTCACCCCACGGGGGTACCGCAGATGAAGGCAGTGGTTTTTAGCGGCACTACCGAGGGGCGGGTGTTCTCCCGGCAGCTGGCGGCGCTGGGAGCAGAGGTTCTGGTCAGTGTTGCCACCCCGCTGGGTGCAGAGGAACAGGGCAAAGCGGACGGCATCACCGTGCACTGCGGGCGGCTGACCCCCGAGGAAATGGCCGCTCTTTTACAGGGCGCTGCTCTGTGCGTGGACGCCACCCACCCCTACGCGGTGGATGCCACCAAAAACATCCGGGCTGCGTGTGCCGTGGTCGGGGTGGAGTACCACCGACTGCTGCGGGAAGAAAGCCCCTTGCCTGCCGAGAGCATGGTGTTTGCCACCGCCGCCCACGCGGCTGCATTTCTGGCCGGGTGTAGCGGCAATGTGCTGCTGGCTACCGGCGCGAAAGAGCTTGCCGCCTTTGCGGCGCTCAGCCCGGAGCGGCTGTTCCCCCGGGTGCTGCCCACGCGGGAGGGCATTGCCGCCTGCGAGGCCGCCGGTATCCCACATAAGAACATCATTGCCATGCAGGGGCCATTCAGCTATGCGCTGAACTGCGCCCTGATTGAACAATTCTCCATCCGGTATCTGGTCACCAAGGACGGCGGTGCTGTGGGCGGCTTTGCCGAAAAGGCACAGGCCGCGCAGGACACCGGTGCACAACTGATCGTGGTGCGTCGCCCGGCTGAAAATGGACAAACTGCCGCACAAATTCTGGCACGCTGTAAGGAGGTTCTGGTATGATCTCTCTGATCGGAATGGGCTCCGGCTGCCCGGAAAGCCTGACCGCGCAAGGACTGGCTGCGCTGCAAAGCGCAGGGCTCATCCTTGGGGCAAAGCGCCTGTTGGAGCATTTACCGGCGGGGTGCACTGACAACTGCAAAGCCGTGTATAAGCCGGAGGAAATCCTTGCGTGTCTTGCCGCACAGCCGGATACGGACACCGCTGTTTTGTACAGCGGCGACACCGGGTTTTACTCCGGTGCGGCAAAGCTGCTGCCCCTGCTGCGGGCTATGGGCTACTCTGTCCGGGTGCTGCCCGGGCTTTCCAGCGTACAGCTTTTAGCCGCCGCTGTGGGGCGCCCTTGGCAGGACTGGATGCTGGTATCGGCGCATGGCCGCGCCTGCGACCCTGTGGCCGAGGTTTTGGCGCATCCACAGGTGTTTTTCCTCACCGGCGGCGGGGACACCCCTGCCACCCTTTGCGCCAAACTGACCGCCGCCGGGCTGGGCGCTGCTCACGCCCTTGTGGGCGAAAACCTTGGCACCCCTGCAGAAGCCATCCGCTTTGGCCTTGCCCGGGAACTGGCAGAGCAAAGCTTTGCACCGCTGAGCGTATTGCTCATCGAACGGGAGGCTTTGCCGTCCCGCCGCACCCCCGGCCTGCCGGACGATGCTTTTATCCGGGGCGCTGTGCCCATGACAAAGCAGGAGGTGCGCGCCGCCGCGCTGGCAAAGCTGGCGGTCACCCCCACGGATACCCTGTGGGACGTGGGCGCGGGCACCGGTAGCGTGAGCGTGGAGCTGGCACTTGCCGCCCCTGCCGGGCAGGTATACGCCGTGGAGTGTGACCCGGAGGCCTGTGCACTGATCCAGCAAAACCGGGAGAAATTTTCCGCTTACAATCTAACCCTGATCGAAGGCAAAGCACCCGATGCTTTGGACATGCTGCCCGCCCCGGATGCTGTATTTATCGGCGGCACAAAGGGCAATATGGACGCTGTTATAGACGCTGTGCTGCACAAAAATTCAGTTGCCCGGCTGTGTGTTGCCGCCATTGCGCTGGAAACGCTCAGTGCCGCCGTAGCTGCCCTGACCGCCCACGGCCTTTCTGCGGAGGTGACACAGATCGCCGTCAGCCGCACAAAAACGGCGGGCAGTCTGCATTTGCTGATGGCTAACAACCCGGTGTTCCTCATTACGGGGGCACGGACATGATACAGTTTCTCATCGCCGCACCGCGCTCCGGTAGCGGCAAGACCACCGTTACCTGTGCCGTGCTGACCGCCTTGCAGCGGCGCGGGACTGACCCTTGCGCCTTCAAGTGCGGGCCGGATTATATCGACCCCATGTTCCACCGCAGCGCACTTGGGGTAGAAAGCCACAATTTAGACCTCTACCTCTCTGCCCCGGATACGGTGCGCACGCTTTACGCCCGCTATGCCGCCGGGCACGGCGCTGCCGTATGCGAGGGTGCCATGGGCTTTTACGACGGGCAGGGGCTGACAACCCGTGCAAGCGCTTGGGAGCTGGCCGATACGCTGGCGCTGCCGGTGCTGCTGGTAGTGCAGCCAAAAGGGGTAAGCATCACCCTTGCTGCCGAGCTGCAGGGGCTTTTGCAGTTCCGCACGCCCAGCCATATCGTGGGCATTCTGCTCAATGATTGCTCTGAGTCCTTGTACAAAACGCTGCGCCCGATGCTGGAAACCGAGACCGGTCTGCCGGTGGTGGGGTATCTGCCCCATCTGCCGGGGTGCGTCATCGAAAGCCGCCACCTCGGGTTGAAAACTGCCGGGGAGATCGTTGACTTGCAGCAAAAGTTGTTGCAATTAGCCGATGCCCTTGTGCTGGACTGGGCACAGCTGGCAGTGTTGACTGACCGCCCTGCCCCGGCTGCACCGCCGCTTGCCGCGCCGTGCACGCCCTCCGTTCGCATTGCCGTAGCGCGGGATGAAGCCTTCTGCTTTGCCTACGCTGAAACGTTGGACGCCTTGCGGGATGCGGGTGCAGAGCTTGCATTTTTCAGCCCGCTGCGGGACGCCGCCCTGCCGGAAAATATCGGTGGGCTGTACCTGCCCGGGGGCTACCCAGAGCTGTACGCCCGGCAGCTGAGTGAGAACATCGCCCTGCGTGCTGCTATCCGGGACGCAGGGCAAGAGGGGCTGCCCACCGCTGCCGAGTGCGGCGGCTTTCTGTACTTAGGGCAGACGCTGGAGGGCACAGACAGCAAGGTTTACCCCATGGCGGGTGTGCTGCCGGGCAGCGGGCACAACACCGGGCGGCTGGTGCGCTTTGGCTATGCCGTCATGACGGCAAAGGCTGGCAGTATGCTTTTCCACGCTGGAGAAACGCTGCCCGTCCATGAATTCCACCACTGGGATTCCTCCGAGAATGGCGCAGACTTTTCTGTGTGCAAAGCTAAAAAAAGGCAGTGGGAATGCGGCTTTGCAAGCGCGCATTTGTATGCCGGTTTCCCGCATCTTTACTGGGCTGGCACTGCCCTGCCCCGCCGCTTTGTGCAGGCGGCGCAGCACTTTTTGAAACACAAAGGATGACAAAAATGACCGAAGCTGAACTGATGCAGCTGCTTGCTGCTATCACCCCGCCGGACGAAACCGCCCGCGCCGCCGCCCACGCCCACTGGGCCAGCCTTGCCAAGCCCTTGGGTGGGCTGGGCGCACTGGAGACCCTGCTGGAAGATGCCGCTGCGCTGACCGGCACGGCGCAGTTTGATTTTTCCCGCCGGGCGGTGGCGGTGCTCTGTGCAGACAACGGCGTGGTGGCGCAGGGCATAAGCCAGACCGACCAGAGCGTGACCCGCGCCGTAGCCGAGAACCTTGCTGCGCGGCGCACCAGCGTATGCAGGATGGCACAGGCGGCGCACTGCGATGTGCTGCCGGTGGATTTGGGCATTGCCGGTGCGCCCGTACCCGGCGTGCGGGACTGCCGCATTGCCGCCGGGACTGCGGACTTTACCAAAGGCCCTGCCATGACCCGCGCCGAGGCAGTGGAGGCCATTGGCCGGGGCATCGCCCTGACCCGGCAGCTTGCCGCCGAGGGCTACGGGCTTGTGGCCACCGGTGAGATGGGCATTGGCAACACCACCACCTCCAGCGCTGTTGCTGCCGTGCTGCTGGCACAGCCGGTACAGACCATGACTGGGCGCGGTGCAGGGCTTTCCGATGCAGGGCTTGCCCGCAAGGTGGAGGCCATCCGGCGGGGCATTGCCTGCAATGCCCCCGACCCCGATGACGTATTGGACGTACTGAGCAAGCTGGGCGGCTTTGATATCGCCGGTCTGTGCGGGATGTTCCTGGGCGGGGCGCTGGCGGGTGTGCCCGTGCTGATGGATGGCTTCATCAGCGGGGTGGCAGCGCTGTGCGCCGTGCGGCTGTGCCCGGCAGCGGCCAAGGCCGTGTTTGCCAGCCACTGCTCCACCGAGCCTGCCGCCCGGCTGGTGCTGGACGCGCTGGGCAAAACGCCCCTGCTTACCGCCGGGCTGCATCTGGGCGAGGGTACCGGCGCAGTGGCCAGTATCCCACTGTGGGACATGGCGCTGGCGGTGTACGAGGGGTGCTATTCCTTTGCGGAGGGCGGCATTGCGCCGTATACGCCCCAATGCTGACGCTGGTACTGGGCGGCGCTGCCAGCGGCAAAAGCGAATACGCCGAAGCTCTCGTGCTGCGCAGTGCTTTGCCGCGGTATTATCTGGCCACCATGCAGGTGTGGGATGCCGAGTGCGCCGCCCGGGTGGAAAGCACCGCAAAATGCGCGCTGCAAAGCAGTTTGAGACCCTCGAGTGCCCGCTGCATTTAGAGACGGTGCATTTGCCCCGCAGGGGTACCGCACTGCTGGAGGACTTGGGCAACCTGACCGCCAACGAGCTGTACGACCCCGCCGGAGCGGGCGATGCCGCCGCCGAGCACATTTTGCAGGGGCTGGAGAGCCTTGCCGCGCAGTGCGAAAACTTGATCGTTGTCTCCAACGAGGTATTCAGCGGCGGCGCGGACTATGCCGGGGATACCGACCGCTATCTGCTGGCGCTGGCACGGGTGAACAACGCCCTTGCCGCCCGGGCAGACGCCGTAGTGCGGGTGGTGTGCGGCATCCCTGTCTATTATAAAGGAGTGGAAAAATGATCGTTTTGCAGACCATTGCGGTGGCCTTTGCCATGTTTTCGGCGGTGCCGGTGCCGCAGTTTGCGTGGAACGAAAAGAATATGCGGTACGCGCTGTGCGCCTTTCCGCTGGTGGGGCTTTTATGCGGGGCACTGTGGTGCGTGTGCGGTGTGCTGCCGCTGCCCGCCCCGGCGCGGGCGGCAGGGTTCTGCCTTGTGCCGGTGTGGGTGACCGGCGGCATCCATCTGGACGGCTATGCCGACACCTGTGACGCCCTTGCCAGCTACGGCGACCGGGAAAAGAAGCTGGAAATTTTAAAGGACCCGCACTGCGGTGCCTTTGCGGTCATCCGGCTGTGCAGCTATTTTGCGGCTTACCTCTGCCTCGCCGCCTGTGTGCAGTTCACCCCCCGGGTGGGCGCGCTGTGGACGCTGGCGCTGGTGCTGGAGCGGGCACTTTCCGGCCTTGCGGTGGCGGCCTTTCCCATGGCTAAAAACACCGGCCTTGCCCATACCTTTGCCTCCACTGCCGACCGTACCGCTGTGCGCAATGTGCTGGCAGTGCTGGCGATACTGCTTTGTGGGGCGCTGCTGGCTTTAGGCGGCGGAGCACTGGCAGCAGTTGCAATCTTGCTGTTTTTGTGGTATCACCATGTAGCCGTGCAGCAGCTGGGCGGCATTACCGGCGATCTTGCCGGGTGGTTTTTGCAAAAGACTGAGCTGTGGATGCTGGCGGCGCTGTGCGCCTGCCAATGGGGAGGGCTGTTATGATCTTCATCACCGGGCCGCTTTACAGCGGCAAGCGTACCTTTGCCCGCACCCTGCCCGGCCGCTGCATCACAGATGCGCAGCAGCTTGCCGCCGGGTGCAAGGACAATGCTGAGCTTGAGAAACTTGCGGACAAATTATCCGCTTATGATATCGTGCTGTCCACCGAGGTGGGCGGCGGTGTGGTGCCCATAGACCCGGCCGAGCGTGCCGCACGGGAAAACGCCGGACGTCTGGCCTGTATGCTAGCGGCGCGTGCTGCGTGCGTGGTGCAGATGTTCTGCGGCATCCCCACCGTTTTGAAAGGAGAATTGCCGGAATGCTGATCTATTTATTACGTCACGGCCTGACCGAATACAACGCCGAAAAGCGCTATCAGGGGCAGCGGGATATCCCGCTTTCTGCCGCCGGGCGCGCTGTGCTGTGCCGGGCAGATATTTCCCCTAAGACTGTGTATATTACCCCGCTTTGCCGCACCCGGCAGACCGCCGAGGTGCTGTTCCCGGGCGCAAGGCTCGTAGAAACAGATGGGCTGAAGGAGATGTGCTTTGGCAGCTTTGAGGGGAGAAATTATATTGAAATGGAGCACGACCCGGACTACCTTGCATGGGTAGCCGCCAACTGTGAAAGCCCCTGCCCGGACGGCGAGACCAAGGCCGCGTTTTGTGAGCGCATCTGCGCAGCATTTTCCGCACTGGTGGACAAAGCCCTTGCGGATGGCGAGGAGATGCTGGTCATCTTAGCCCACGGCGGCACCCAGATGGCTGCCATGGAACGCTATGCCCTGCCCCACAAGGATTATTACGAATGGTGCGCCCCCAACGCCGGCGGCTTTGTGCTGGATGCCAAGGACTGGGCGGCAAAGCGGGTGCTACATCTGGTAAAGACCGTGCAGTACACAAAGGAGGCGCAGGCATGATCGGCTACGCGGTACTGGGCGGCTTTGTGCTGGATGCCGTTTTCGGCGACCCGGCGTGGCTTCCGCATCCGGTGGTGTACATGGGCAAGGCCATCTCTGCGCTGGAAAAAGGGCTGCGTGCCCGCCTGCCCAAAACGCCGGAGGGCGAGCTTTGGGGCGGGCGCATTTTAGCCTTTTGTCTGCCGGTGGGCACCTTTGCACTCACAAGTCTTATCTGCATAGGAGCCGCCGCCCTGCACCCGCTGCTGGGGCTGGCAGTACAGATGTTCTGGTGCGGACAGGCACTGGCGGCAAAGGGGCTTGTGCAAGAGAGTACGAACGTCTACCGGGAGCTGACAAAGCCCGACCTGCCCGCCGCCCGCATTGCGGTAAGCCGCATCGTGGGGCGGGACACGCAGGCGCTTACCGCCGAAGGCGTGACCAAGGCCGCTGTGGAGACCGTGGCGGAAAACGCCAGCGATGGCGTGATCGCACCGCTGTTGTATATGCTGCTGGGCGGCGCTCCGCTGGCACTGACCTACAAGGCCATCAACACCATGGACAGCATGGTGGGCTACAAAAACGAGCGATATCTGCGCTTTGGGCGTGCGGCGGCAAAGCTGGATGATATTGCGAACTACCTGCCCAGCCGCATTGCCGCCCTGCTGTGGGTAGCCGCTGCTGCCCTGACCGGCAACGATGCCCGCAGTGCGTGGCGCATCTGGCGGCGGGACAGGCGCAACCACGCCAGCCCAAACAGTGCCCAGACCGAGAGCGCCTGCGCCGGTGCACTAAACGTGCAGCTGGCGGGGCCTGCCTACTATTTTGGTCAATACTACCCTAAGCCCACCATCGGCGATGCCGTGCGTCCCATTGAGCCGGAGGATATCCGCCGCGCTGACCGCATGATGTACGCCGAAAGCCTGCTGGCGCTGGCGCTTGGGCTGGTGATACGAGGTATTTTATGATGCAGCTTGTACATGGCGGCGACTGGGCCGGTTACCGGGCGCAGTACGGACAGGACGCGCTGGACTTTTCGGCCAATGTCAGCCCGCTGGGACTGCCGGAGGGGGTGGCAAAGGCCATCACCGCCGCGCTTGCCACCGCAGACCGCTATCCTGACCCCTTCTGCCGCGCTTTGCGGGCAAAGCTGGCAGTGCACGAAACCGTGCCCGCAGCGCATATCCTGTGCGGCAACGGCGCAGCAGACCTGATCTTCCGGCTGGTGTGGGCGGCAAAGCCCCGCACCGCTCTGCTGCCCGCCCCTACCTTTGCGGAGTATGCCGCCGCGCTGGAAACGGCGGGCTGCACCGTCCGGCGGCATTTCCTGCGGGAAAGCGAAGATTTTGCAGTAACGGAGGCGTTTATCTCCGCTGTGGACGAGGACACCGACATGGTATTCCTCTGCCAGCCCAATAACCCCACCGGGCAGCTGACGCCGCTAGCACTGGTAGAGGCGCTGCTGCGCCGGTGCGAAGCTTGCGGTGCGCTGCTGGTGGTGGACGAGTGCTTTCTGGACTTTCTGCCGCAAAGTGAGGTGCTGTCTGCCAAAAAGCTTCTGGCAAGCCCGAACCTCATCATCCTGAAAGCTTTTACAAAGCTGTACGGCATGGCCGGAGTGCGGCTGGGCTACTGCCTGTGCAGCAACACCGCTCTGCTGGATAAGATGCAGGCCGCCGGGCAGCCGTGGGCAGTTTCCAGCCTTGCACAGGCGGCGGGGCTGGCAGCGCTGGACGAGACCGCCTATGTAGCCCGGGTGCAGGTACTTATCGCGCAGCAGCGTCCCATTTTGCGGGACGGGCTGCGCGCACTGGGGCTGCGGGTGCTGGATGGCAGCGCGAATTATCTGCTGTTCCAAGCGCCGGAAACACTGGGCGATGCCCTGCGGCAGCGCGGCATCGTGCTGCGCAGCTGCGGCAACTACCCCGGACTGGACGGCAGCTGGTACCGCACCGCCGTGCGCACCGCGCCGGAAAACCAGCAGCTTTTAAAAACCTTACAGGAGGTGCTTGCATGAGCCGGGCAAAATGTATCATGGTGCAGGGCACGATGAGCGGGGCGGGCAAAAGCCTGCTGTGCACCGCGCTGTGCCGTATTTTGCACAGGACGGCTACCGGGTAGCCCCCTTTAAAAGCCAGAACATGGCGCTGAACAGCTTTGTCACCCGGGATGGGCTGGAAATGGGGCGTGCGCAGGTGGTACAGGCACAGGCCGCCGGCATGGAACCGGATGTGCGCATGAACCCTATTCTGCTCAAACCCAGCAGCGATGTAGGCAGTCAGGTCATCGTGAACGGCGAGGTGCGTGGGCAGATGCCCGCAGCCGCCTACTTCAAACTGAAAAAGAGCCTGATCCCGGACATTTTAGCCGCCTACGACAGTCTGGCCGAAGAGGTAGACATCATCGTCATCGAGGGTGCAGGCAGCCCGGCAGAGATCAACTTAAAGGCGGACGATATCGTCAACATGGGGCTGGCAAAGCTGGTGGATGCACCGGTGCTGCTGGCGGGAGATATCGACCGGGGCGGCGTGTTTGCGCAGCTGTACGGCACGGTGGAACTGCTGGAACCCGCCGAGCGGGCACGCATCAAGGGGCTGGTCATCAACAAGTTCCGAGGCGATGCTGCCATCCTGAAGCCCGGCCTTACCATGCTGGAGGAAAAGACCCATCTGCCGGTGCTGGGCGTTGTGCCCTACCTGCGGGTGGACATCGAGGACGAGGACTCCCTCTCCTCCCGACTGGAAAGCAACACCGCCGTCAAGCCGCTGGATGCTGCCATTCTGCGGCTACCGCATATCTCCAATTTTACAGATTTTATGCCGCTGGAGCAGCACCCGCTGCTAAGCGTGCGGTATGTGCAAAGCCCCCGGCAGCTGGGCGCACCGGACGTGGTCATTCTGCCGGGCACAAAAAACACCATCGATGACCTGCTCTGGCTGCGGCAATGCGGGCTGGAAGCTGCGGTACAGAAGCTGGCAACCTCCGGCACACCGGTGCTGGGCGTGTGCGGCGGTTACCAGATGCTGGGCGAGACCCTTGCCGACCCCGAGGGCACCGAGAGCGGACGCAGCCAGACCGTGCGCGGGCTGGGGCTGCTGCCCATCCAGACTGTGTTTACGGACGCCAAGCACCGCACACAGGATACTGCCACCGTCACCGCGCCGCAGCTGGCGGGGGCAGTGCTGACCGGCTACCAGATCCATACCGGGCGCACCGCTGTGCAGGGCGTGCCCTTCTGCCGCCTTGCAGACGGCAGCGCCGAGGGCTGCGTAAAGGACAACGTGGCGGGCACTTATCTGCACGGCCTGTTTGATACCGGGGAGCTGACCGAAAAGCTGGTGCAGTTGCTGTGCAGCCGCAAGGACATCTCCCCTGCCAGTGCGCCGCTGCTCTCCATGCAGGAGTACCGGCAGCAGCAGTTTGACCTGCTGGCCGACGGCGTGCGCCGGGTGCTGGACATGAACGCCCTGTACGCCGCCATGGGACTGGAAGGGAGGAACACCCTATGACACCGCAACACCATCTGCCCGCCGACATTGAACGGACGAGCCTTTCCATCATCACCGCAGAGCTGGACGCAATGGGTCTGACCCCGCCGCCGGAGACTGCCGCCGTGGTCAAGCGGGTCATCCACACCACCGCCGATTTTGACTACGCCCGCAATCTGCGCTTTACCCCCGGCGCGGTGGCGGCGGGGGTGGCGGCGCTGCAAGCCGCTGCACCCATCGTTACCGACACCAACATGGCGCTTTCCGGCATTACAAAGCCCGGGCTTGCGCGGCTGGGCGGCACAGCGCTGTGCTACATGGCCGACCCGGAGGTAGCCGCGCTGGCAAAAGCCAACGGTACCACCCGGGCGGTGGCGTCCATGCAAAGAGCCGCCGCCGAACACCCCGGTGCCATTCTTGCGGTGGGCAACGCACCCACGGCGCTGCTGACCATTGCCGACCTGATTGAAACCGCCGGGCTGCGCCCTGCGCTGGTCATCGGCGTGCCGGTGGGCTTTGTGAACGTGGTGGAAAGCAAGGAGCGGCTGTTTGAGGTGTGCACCGCCCACGGCGTGCCCGCCATTGTGGCCATGGGGCGTAAGGGCGGCAGCAATGTTGCCGCTGCCATCTGCAACGCGCTGGTGTATTCCGCCGCCGGGATGCTGGACCCCACCGACCGGGGATGGAAATAATATTTTTATTGTTCGCGTTCAAAGTGCTCTGCGGCGCACTTTGAACGCTTTTTCAGCCAATTCTCCCCTAGAGGGGTATTCTTTCATTGGCTGGTATGGTATACTCGGCTTAGTTCAACAAATCGAAATTTATATATAAAGGAGAATATTGATGAAACTGTTTTTATGTTCGCACTTTTCAAGTGTAGGAAGTCTGATAAAGGAAGAAATTGAACATAAAAAAATCGCATTTATTCCAACAGCTTCGCTGCGTGAAGGCTACACCGGTTATGTCGGCTCGGCTCGAAAAATATTCAAAAAGTTGGGAGCAATCGTAACTGAAATTGATATTTCAACGGAGGCTTATTCAACGATACAGTCTGTTTTTGAAGATGCGGATGTGATATATTTTTTTACCGGCGGAAATTCTTTTTTCCTTTTATAGACCAGCTCCGTAAAACGGGAACGGATGAGCTGTTGAAGAAAGAATTGGCAAAAGGAAAACTGATGATTGGGGAATCGGCAGGTGCGATTATATGCGCTCCAAGCATCCAATATATCGAGCAAATGGATGAAAAGCCGGAGGACTACTCACAAGAAGATGATGCAGGGCTTGATTTGATTGATTTCTATGTTCTTCCGCATTATCTTACAGCACCATTTAAGAAAGTTACCGAGAAAATAATGACTGAGTTTTCGGATTTGAATCTATGCCCAATTAACAACCGTCAGGGAATTGTAATTGATGGTGAAGGTTCAAAGGTTATTTGCAAAGACTAATTTGAAAATTCGCGTTTGTGGAGCGAAGCGGAACAATGAAAGCCCCAGTGGGGCTTTTAAGCGACCGAACGGTCTTGCGTTAGCAAGATGGAGGGGCTTTGCCCCGACAAGTTCCAGTTTGCTGCACTCATTATTTCTCTTTCTCGTAAAAACGGGATACCGGAGCGTCTGCAGACGTTCCGGTATCCCGTTTTTATCCATAATTCTTCTCTTTTATCTACGGCTGCGCGCAGGGCGGCGATGGAGGGCGCAGTAATAGCCGAAGGCGGTACCGCACAAACCGCCCACGATGTGCATAAAGTTTGCCACGTTATCGTGCACAAAGATGATATCGTACACCTGCTGACCGAAGTACAGCGCCGCAACCAGCAGCATGGTGACCGGGATGCCGCCGGAGAAGCCCGCCAGCGAGGAGAGCATGATAAGCATGAACACGATGCCGGACGCGCCCAGCAGCCCCGTGTGGGGAAATAGGATGCATTGCAGCACGCCGGTGACCAGCGCGGTAAACAAAATACCCTTGAGCAGCGGGATGCTGCCGTATTTCTCCTCCATGGGCGGGCCCACTACCAACAGCAGCAGCATATTGTTGAGAAAATGCTCCCAGTTTGCATGGCCCAGCACATGGCCGAACAGCCGGATGTAGCCCAGTGGGTCCCGCCACGAGGAGCGGTACACACAGAACAGGTTCATGGTGCTCCAGCCGTTCGTCCAGCCGTCTGCCAGCAGCACCAGCATGGACAGCAGAAAAAAGGTAAGGATCACCGGCGAGTTATACTGGAGTTCCAGTTTCAGCTTGATCTTTTTCGTAAGCAGTCATTCCCTTCACAGTATTATCGGCGTTACCCTCTGGTTTGCACCCAGTATGCACCCATGCTTTGGCCGGGCTGGTTCGTTACTTCATCGTTGAGGTACGCCACAAGGCCGCAGGCCGCAGGCTGCCAGCTGAGCGCGGCTTCCACCGTGGGGTACTCCACCTCGGCGTACCAGAATGCTGTGGGCAGGCCCTCGTCCACATGGTTCACCTCCAGCACCGCGCCGTCCGGCAGGCGGTAGCTCCGGCGCACCTTTTTGATCAGGGGTTTACCGATGATCTTTTTCCTCCAGCTGCACAAACAGGTCTTTGTCGATGCTGCGCTCGATCTCCTCCCGGGCCAAGCCCCCTGCGGACTTGAAGCAGAGGATATAGTCCGTGCTGCCGCCGGTCAGGGCTTCCTCCCGGATGCGCACCGTGGGCCGCACGCTGATATAGCCCTGCCGCATGGCAAATTCTTCCTCAAGGGGCAGCCCCTCCGGCCAGCCCTTCACCATCCATTTGCGTTCGATCTCCATAGCGTTTTCTTCCTTCCGCAAAATTTTGTATTTATTCTACCATATTTTTATGTTATGATAAAGAGCAGAACAAGCATCATTTTGCGCATTCTTAGTTGAAGGAGCATTTTATGAAAAGCGAACGCACTTATCCTGTATATAAAGTCAACAAGCACGCCGAAGGGCTTTTGGTGGGCGGGCACCCCTGGGTGTACAAGAACGATATTCTGGAAGCCCCCGGCACCACGCCGGAAAACGGCTCGCTGGTGGATGTGGTCAGCCCCAAGGGTGCCCTATCTCGGCACCGGCTTTCTCTCGCTGAAAAGCAAGATCCGCGTGCGGCTCATCTCCCGCAACGCCAACGATACCTTTGACGCAGCCTTCTGGCGCCGCCGGGTGGAATATGCATGGGCCTACCGCAAAACCGTGCTGGAGCCCGCCGACCTTTCCGCCTGCCGTGTCATTTTTGGCGAGGCCGACCAGTTCCCCGGCCTGACGGTGGACCGGTTCAACAATGTTCTGGTCACCCAGACCCTGAGCGTGGGCATGGAAAGGCTGAAGCCGGTGCTCTTCCCGCTTTTGGCTGAAGTGCTGCGGGCAGACGGACAGACCATTGACGGCATCTATGAGCGCAACGATGAAGCCCTGCGTGCCAAGGAGGGGCTGGAACAAAACAAAGGCTGGTTTGCCCTGCCCGGCGAGAGCCACCCGGAAACCACCCAGACCGAGATCTGTGAAAACGGCGTGTACTACCATGTAGACTTTGAAAACGGGCAAAAAACCGGCTTCTTCCTTGACCAGAAGTATAACCGCCGGGCTGTGGCACGCCTTGCCGCCGGGCACACCGTGCTGGACTGCTTTACCCATACCGGCAGCTTTGCGTTGAACGCTGCCAAGGGCGGGGGGGCGCCCGGGTGACTGCTGCCGACATCAGCGCCGAGGCCATTGCCATGGCAAAGCGCAACGCCGAACGCAACGGCCTCGACAACATGGATTTCCTCTGCGAGGACACCTTTGCCCTGCTGCCCCGGCTGGAAAAGGAGGGCAGCCCCTACGACTTCATCATTCTGGATCCTCCTGCCTTTACCAAGGCGCGCCGCACGGTGGAGAATGCCATGCGCGGCTACAAGGAGATCAACTACCGCGCCATGAAGCTGCTGCCCCGGGGCGGGTATCTGGCTACTGCCAGCTGCTCCCACTTTGCCACCGAGGAGTTGTTCATCAAGATGCTGCGCGCCGCCGCCAAGGACGCTCACCGGCAGCTGCGGCAGATCGAGGTAAAGCAGCAGGCACCGGATCACCCCATTCTGTGGGGCGTGCCGGAGACAAACTACCTCAAGTTTTTCCTGTTTCAGGTCATCTGATGCTTTTACAATGAGAACAATTGCCGCGCGCTGCGCACCTTTCAGCCGGAGAAAGCCGTCCTGAAGGGGGCCTTTTCGATGCAAAAGTCATACCAATCGCGGTTATTCCAAAAATCCGAGATCGTGTTTGTGCAGAATCGTCAGTTTTGTCAATTGCCTTTTTTGCCCGCAAGGACTATAATTTTAGCCATAGACAGCAACGGCGCTGTGGGTCACCTCCTGACTCGCAGCGCCGTTTTTGTTAAGATGTAAGCAAGCTTTGGGTTTTTTGCATTGCGGCAGACCCAAGGCGAAAGAAAAAAGTAAAAGATCAAGTAAGGAGTAGGATTTATGGCAGCAAATGTTATGGAGATCTACGGCAGCAAGGTGTTCAACGAGCACGTCATGAAGGAGCGCCTCCCCAGCGCTACCTACAAGAGCCTCGAGAAGACCCTGCACAAGGGCGCACCTCTGGACATCGAGGTGGCAAACGTCGTTGCCAGCGTGATGAAGCGCTGGGCTATGGAGCTGGGTGCCACCCATTACACCCACTGGTTCCAGCCCCTGACCGGCATCACCAGCGAGAAGCACGATGGCTTCGTCAGCCCTGTGGGCGACGGCACCGCCATCATGGAGTTCTCCGGCAAGGAGCTGGTACGCGGCGAGCCCGATGCATCCTCCTTTCCTTCCGGTGGTCTGCGCGCCACCTGTGAGGCACGCGGCTACACCGCATGGGACCCCACCAGCTACGCCTTTGTGAAGGATGACGTGCTGTGCATCCCCACCGCATTCGTCAGCTACACCGGCGAGGCTCTGGATAAAAAGACCCCCTGCTGCGTTCCATGAACGCACTGTCCGGTCAGGCCATCCGCATCCTGAAGCTGTTCGGCAAGGATGTGGACTACGTTTCCACCACCGTCGGCCCCGAGCAGGAGTACTTCCTTGTCAAGAAGGAGGACTACGAGGCCCGTCAGGATCTGATTCTCACCGGCCGCACCCTGTTCGGCGCTCCCTCTGCCAAGGGTCAGGAGCTGGAGGAGCACTACTTCGGCGTCATCCGTCCCGAGGTTTCTGCGTTCATGAAGGAGCTGGACGAGGAGCTGTGGAAGCTGGGCGTGCCCGCCAAGACCAAGCACAACGAGGTAGCCCCCTGCCAGCACGAGCTTGCTCCCATCTTCGATACCACCAACGTAGCCATCGACCACAACCTGCTGACCATGGAAATGATGCGCAAGATCGCACCCAAGTATGGTCTGGTCTGCCTGCAGCACGAGAAGCCCTTTGAAGGCGTGAACGGCAGCGGCAAGCACAACAACTGGTCCATGAGCACCACCCACGAGAACCTGCTGGACCCCGGCGACACCCCCATGGAGAACCTGCAGTTCCTGATCTTCCTGGCCGCTGTTATCAAGGCTGTGGATGAGTACGCTGACCTGCTGCGCACCTCTGTGGCTACCCCGGGCAACGATCACCGTCTGGGCGCCAACGAGGCCCCTCCGGCCATCATCTCCATCTTCGTGGGCGAGGAGCTGGAAGCTGTCATCGATGCGATCGCATCCGATTCTCCCTATGCCGGCCCCGTCAAGATGAAGATGGATCTGGGCGTGGACGTTCTGCCCAAGTTCAGCAAGGACACCACCGACCGCAACCGCACCTCCCCCTTCGCCTTCACCGGCAACAAGTTCGAGTTCCGTATGCCCGGCTCTGCCGAGAACCTGAGCGACTGCAACACCATCCTGAACACCGCTGTCGCCAAGGAGCTGAAGGGCTACGCCGACGAACTGGAAGGTGCTGAGGACTTTACCAGTGCAGCCATCGCTCTGATCAAGCGCACCATCCGCGACCATCGCCGCGTCATCTTCAACGGCAACGGCTATACCGCCGAGTGGGAGGCCGAGGCAGCCAAGCGCGGTCTGCCCAACAAGAAGAATACCCCCGCTGCTCTGCCCGCACTGGTCGAGCCCAAGAACATCCAGCTGATGGAGGAGTTCGGCGTGCTGACCAAGGTGGAGATGGAAAGCCGCTACGAGGTCGAGATGGAGCACTTACTCCAAGATCATCAACATTGAGGCTCTGACCATGCTGGAGATGGCCCGCAAGCAGCTGCTGCCCGCCATCAACGCCTACATGAGCGAGGTTGCCAATACCGCCGCCTCCAAGCTGGCTGTCAGCGAGCACATCAGCGTGCGCAGCGAGACCAAGACTTTGGAAAAGCTTTCTTCTGACGCCGATGCCATGAGCGACGCCATCGACACCCTGCAGGATGCCGTGGATGCCGCCAAAGGCTCTGCCCTCCGAGAGCGAGAAGGCCGTTGCCTTCCACGATAACGTTCTCCCGGTGATGGATGCCCTGCGTGCCGCTGCCGACGATGCCGAGACTATCTGCGGCGAGGATTACTGGCCTCTGCCCAGCTACAGCAAGATGCTTTACTACGTCTGATAATCTCCTGACAGCGTAAAAAAATAAGCATCCGCCGGCTGCCGGATCAATTAGCCATTCTCCTTTTCCTATTTCTTACACCAGCCCAAAGACCTGCTCCCTTTTTTTTTGAGGGCAGGCCTTTGGGCGTTTTATTTGAAATGCAGTTTTTGTAAGGGGGTTATTTATGAGCTATTCCACCCAACAGGATATTCTGGATTTCGTGGAGGACAACAACGTCAAATTTGTGCGCTTTGCCTTCTGTGATATTTTTGGCACCCAGAAGAACATTGCCGTGCTGGCTAGCAATCTGTCCAAGGCGCTGGAAGAGGGCGTGTGCTTTGACGGCAGTTCCATTGCGGGCTTTATGCACGTTGAGGAAAGCGACCTTGTGCTTCGGCCGGATCTTTCCACCGTGACCATCCTGCCGTGGCGTCCCACCGAAGGCCAAGTGATGCAGTTCTTCTGCGATGTGGAAAAGCCGGACGGCGCAGCCTTCAGCGGCAACTGCCGTGGCTTTTTGCGGGATGTGAACCGCAAATTCAAAAAGCTGGGTCTTACCTGCAACGTGGGTACCGAGTGCGAGTTCTATCTGTTTGAAAAGGACGACCGTGGCCACCCTACCTGCATTCCCATTGACTTCGGCGGATATTTTGACGTTGCGCCGCTGGATGCGGGTGAAAATCTGCGCCGGGATATCTGCCTGACCATGGAGCAGATGGGTATGGCACCCCAGCACAGCCACCACACGAAAGCGGCAACGGCCAGAACGAGATCGACTGCCGCTATGCAGGACCGCTGAAAACCGCCGACAACGTGATGACCTTTAAGCAGATCGTCCGTGCCATTGCCATGCGCAACGGCCTGCACGCCAGCTTTCTGCCCAAGCCCCTGCCCCAGCAGGCCGGCAGCGGGCTGCACATCAACCTCTCGCTTTACATGGACGGCAAGAACCTGTTTGAGGGCGATATTGCCCCGGACAGCGTAGCAGGCAGCTTTATGGCCGGTGTGCTGGCACACAGCCGAGGAACTGACCGCGTTCACCAATCCCCTGCCCAACAGCTACCAGCGCTTTGGCTGTGACGAAGCGCCCCGCTATGTGAGCTGGAGCCGTCAGAACCGCAGCCAGCTGGTGCGCATTCCCATGGTCAAGGGCGACAACTGCCGCATGGAGCTGCGCAGCCCGGACCCCGCCTGCAATCCGTATCTGGCCATTGGCCTGATCCTTGCCGCCGGATTGGACGGCATTGAGCAGCGCATGGTCTTGCAGCCGCCGGTGAACCGCAACCTGTTCGATGCCGCCGAGGCCAAGGGACTGGGTCTTGAGACCCTGCCCGCCACCCTTGAGGAGGCGGTGCAGGTGGCCGAGGAGAGCGAGTTCTTGCGCCGGGTGCTGCCAGAGGGGCTTTCTAAACGCTATTTCTCGGAGGAGCTCAAGCGCTGCGCCGCACTGCGGAGTGCGCCTGACCGGGCCGAGCACGAGCGCGTCTACTATTTTAACGCCATCTGATCCCTGCCAGCGCAGGAGAAAGGAGTGCGGAATGGGACGCGCACTGATCGTAAGCGCCGGTGCCAACTCCAACGAATATATTGCCGCGCGGCTGTCCGAAATAGGCTACAGCCGCCCGGTGATCATTCCCAGCGGAGCTGAGGCGCGACGCAGAATGTCGGAATCTGATTTTGAGTTGATCGTGGTCAATGCTCCCCTGCCCGATGAGTTCGGGCACGAATTGTGCATCACCGCTGTGGAGCAGACTGATGCCGGTGTGGTCTTTCTGGTAAAGGCCGCACAGGCTGAGCAATTGCTTGCCCCCCTGAACGAGCAGGGGGTGCTGCTGCTGAGCAAACCCTTCACCACCCCGTTGTTTTTGCAGGCCATGCACATGGCAGCGGCAAGCAACCACCGCCTGCTGCGTCTGCGGCAGGAGAACGCCCGCTTACAGGACAAGATCGGGCAGCTGCGGCTGGTCAGCCGGGCAAAGTGCTGTCTGGTAGAGCACGCCCACATGACCGAGGCCGAAGCGCACCGCTACCTTGAAAAACAGGCTATGGACACCCGCCGCGACCGCGCCGAGGTGGCGCAGGAGGTGCTGGAGGAGTACGCTGACAGAAGCGAATGAGACATCAGGGCTTCGCCACGCACCCGCAGGGAAAGGGGTGCGCCGGGAGCGAGCCTTTTTATAGAGAAAGTTTTATTCTACGAAAAGGAAGGTATATTTTTATGGCAAAATTTATTTTTTGTGACCGGTGGCGTGGTCTCCGGTTCTGGGCAAGGGCATTACCGCTGCATCTCTGGGTCGGCTTTTGAAGTGCCGCGGCCTAAAGGTGGCCAGCCAGAAGCTGGACCCCTATGTGAACGTGGACCCGGGCACCATGAGCCCGCTGCAGCACGGTGAGGTGTTCGTGACCGACGACGGCACCGAGACCGATCTGGATCTGGGCCATTACGAGCGCTTTATTGACGAAAACCTGAACAAGTACTCCAACCTGACCACCGGCAAGGTGTACTGGAACGTGCTGAACAAGGAGCGTCAGGGCGCTTATCTGGGACAGACGGTGCAGATTATCCCTCACATCACCAACGAGATCAAGAGCTACATCTATAATCTGGCCTCCTCTACCGAAGCCGATGTGGTCATTACCGAGATCGGCGGCACCACCGGCGATATCGAGAGCCAGCCCTTCCTTGAGGCCATCCGTCAGGTTGGTCTGGAGCAGGGACGGGAGAACTGCTGCTACATCCATGTGGTGCTGGTGCCCTAACATCTCCGGCTCGGACGAATACAAGTCCAAGCCCGCGCAGCACTCGGTCAAGGAGCTGCAGGGCATGGGCGTAAGCCCCGATATCATCATTCTGCGCGCAGACGGCAGCGTGGGCAGCGATATCCGCCGCAAGATCAGCACCTTCTGCAATGTCAAGCCCGAGTGCGTCATTGAGAACCTGACCATGCCGAGCCTGTACCAGTGCCCGCTGATGCTGCACACCAACGGTCTGGACGATGTTGTGGTGCATCAGCTGCACTTGGATGTTCCCCCTGCCGACCTGACCGAGTGGAAGCAGGTGGTCTCCCGCATTGCCACCCGCAGCAAGACCTGCACCATTGCACTGGTGGGCAAGTATGTCAAGCTGCACGACGCATATCTCTCGGTGATGGAAAGCCTATACCACGCCGGGTTTGAGAATGACAGTCAGGTGGAGATCCGCTGGGTAGAAAGCGAGGATCTGACCGATCAGGCCGCCTGCAAGAAGCCTTTGCGGATGTGGACGGCATCATCGTGCCCGGCGGCTTTGGCGACCGCGGCATTGAGGGTATGATCCAGGCAGCCCAGTACGCCCGCGAGAACCGTGTTCCCTGCTTTGGCATCTGCCTTGGTATGCAAATCATGGTCATTGAATTTGCCCGCAATGTGCTGGGCTACAAGGACGCTAATTCCAGCGAGTTCACCCCGGACGGTGCCCACAACGTCATCTCCCTGATGCCGGACCAGCAGGGCAATATCCCCAAGGGCGGCACCATGCGTCTGGGCAAGTACCCCTGCACGGTGGCGCCCGGCACCAAGATGGCCGAGTGCTACGGCGAGAGCGAGATCTGGGAGCGCCACCGCCACCGCTATGAGTTCAACAACGACTTCCGGCAGGAGATGCAGGACGCCGGGCTGGTCATTTCCGGCACTAGCCCGGACGGCCATCTGGTGGAGACTGTGGAGCTGCCCGGCCGCGACTTCCATCTGGGTGCACAGTTCCACCCGGAGTTCAAGAGCCGTCCCAACCGCGCACATCCCCTGTTCAAGGGCTTTATCGCCGCTGCGCTGCGCTACCGCGCTGCCGCCCAGCGGGATATGCTGCATCTGTAATAGCATAATATAACAGCAAGGCCGCAGCACAAAATACCGTGCTGCGGCCTTGCTGTATGTAAGACGATTTTAAATGCCTTCCGCGCCGTCCTGTCTGGCGTGGTTTGCCTGCTTATTCTCGTACATCCGCTGGTCGGCGATGCAGCGCACCTGCTGCACGTCCACGCTTTCGGCGGGGTACAGGGCGTAGCCGCAGCTGGCACCCACGCTCACGGTATTGCCGTCGATCTCGTAGGGCACAGCGACCATCTCACAGATCATATTCATCTTGCTGGCGCAGGCCTCCGGCTTCATTGAACCAAGCAGCAACAGCGCGAACTCGTCACCGCCCAGACGGAAGGCGTAGTCCCGGCTGCGGATGCAGCCCTGAAGCCGCTGGGAAACGCCCTTCAGCAGCTCATCATCACCCACATCATGGCCGTAGGTATCGTTGACCGGCTTGAAGCGATCCAAGTCCATATAAAATAGCGCAAAAGGCTGGCTGTGCTGCTCCAGCACCGTCAGTACCCGGTCGAAGTAGCGCTTGTTCAGCAGGCCGGTCAGGCCATCGGTGTTGGCAAGGCTTTGCAGCAGATGCTGCTTGCCCATATCCTGCACGATCATCATCACGCGGGTCAGGCGATTTTCCTTCCACGCCATGGGAACGACCGTCATCATGAAAAATGCGCGCTTATCGCGGGCGGCATATTCCAGCTTGAGGGAGTCGTTGTCCGTTTTGATGAGCCTGCGCAGGTTTTCCGGGGCCAGCATCTGGGGGATCTTGGCGTTTTCGCTGTCGGTCAGAACCACATACTTGCGTGATATCTGCTCCAGCATCTGCCGGTAGGAGCCCTCCGGTTGGTACAGCGGCTCTCCGCGCCGCTCGTGATACTGGTAGCGGTCGCGGTCCAGATCGCACACTGCAAAACGCTCCACAACGCGTGCCATGCCCGCAAACATCATATCGCTCTTTTCCCGGCGGCGCTCCAGCTCCCGGCGGCGGTTGCGCTCTGCGTCACGCTGGATCTTTATCACGCCTGCCATGATCAGAAGCCCCAGCAGTGCAATGACCAGAATGGTAGCCACCTGCACCCGGCGCATCCCGGCATCCACCACCCCGGTGGGCACGATACCGATGATGCTCCAATCCATGAGCCCCAGCGGCTGATAGATCAGATAATATTTCTGCCGGTTCAACGTGTACAGCACGCAGCCCTCGCCGCCCTGCGGCAGGGTCTGCACCATGGTGTCAAAGTAAGGCTGATCCACGCTGGCGTTCTGCCGTAAGTAATCAAACAGGTTGGTCATCTGCTCGGTGATCTCGGTCTTTGTCTCGGTAGAAAGCACCACATCGCCGTTTGAGCACACGATATAGCAATCGCTCTGTCCCTCATAGACCATGCTGCCCAGCAGCTTTTCCAGCACGGCGTTGTCGTAGCTGACCACCAGCGCCGTATAGGTAGTGCCGTCCAACTGCAGCGGCTGCTCCATTGGGATGGCAAACAGGATCTTGCGGATGCCCTGACTGGAGATATAGCTGGAGATCACTGGCTTGTTTTCGGTATACAGCTTTTCAAAAGTCGCCTTCATGTACTCTGCTGTGCCCTGCCGCCCGGCGGTGGTCCAGAACTCGCACTGCTCGTTGAACAGATAAAAATCCGTATATTGCCAGGTAGCCTTTTGGGCGATATACTCCTGCCACTGCCCCTCCTGCTCTCCCAGCTCCGCAAGGGTGCCCAGGTAGCTGTCCCAGTCGTTCAGGATGTTCCAGTTGCGTTGCGCAAACATGGTAAAGGTCTTGGCAGACTGCCCATAGGTGGAAAGCAGGTTTGCCGTGCTTTCCTGATAGATCTGCTTCTGGGTATAGGCACTGTAAGCAAGGATGCCGACCAGCAGCGCCAGCAGCATCCCTGCTATGAGCAGTATATTTTTTCGTTTGTTCTTCATAAGGTCAATTCCCCCCGACTGCCCCGCAGCCAAACCCCTTCACAATACGTTCTTCCAAAGGCTTTATGCCAAAGCATGTGCACAGCTTTTTGCAAAAGTGTACAAGTGCTGCGTGTCAGCTCCCGTATAAACCGACACTATCCCTAATAACATTATACCATTCCGCAAAAAAGCCTGTCAACACATCCATGGGGCGATTCGTGTCATTTCAAAGGCGATTCACGCAGAGTTGCCCTGTAAAGCTTGCAGACTTTTTGCAGACTTTCGGATAGCAAGTAAGTGCAAATATCGGTTAGTATTCGATAGTATTTGACAAGCCGCAAATACAAAAAACCGCATGAACACCGGATTTTCCAGTATTCATGCGGTTTTTCACGTTATGCAGAAGAAGGGACTTGAACCCTCACTCACTAGGAACTGGTGCCTAAAACCAGCGTGTCTGCCATTCCACCACTTCTGCTCATAGAAAAAAGGCAAGTCAAAAACCGACTTGCCTTCTGGTGCGAGGGAGGGGACTCGAACCCCCAAGGATAAACCACACGCACCTCAAACGTGCGCGTCTGCCAGTTCCGCCACCCTCGCATACCTGTTATACAGTTCTCCGGTTTTTGAGGTAGAAAACCGTTGGTGCGGACTGCTTGGATATAGTAACATATTTCCGGCCATTCGTCAAGTGGTTTCTTTGTTTCTCATAAGTTTTTTTATGCTTCATATCTATAATAGCAGCGCAGCGCGCGCAAAAGCAGCCTTGCAGGCAATTGCACAGGTCATTTGTACGCGGAAAGTGTGCCTGCGGCGCTGCGCCCAGAGCAAAGGAGGGGTTTGTATATGAAGCAATTTGTGCAGCGCGCCGGCGGGCGCATCGGGCTATGGGGCGGGCTGCTGGCGGCTGCGTTGGCAGCGTTTGCGGCGGGGTGGCTGGTGCCGGCACGCGCGCCGGTGGGCTGCAAGCTGAACGAGCTGACCGCCGCGCCGGACTTTTCGCCCTTTTCCCCTGCTGCACCGGCGGTGGCTACATCCGATGCCGGTACGCCCGCCGCCCCTTCCCTGCCGGAAAAATGGGTCTGCCTGACCTTTGACGACGGCCCCAGCAAGACTACCCCGGAGGTGCTGGCGGCGCTGGATGCCGCCGGAGTGCACGGCACCTTTTGTGGTGGCCACCGGCTACAATGAGAAATATCTGCCCCTGCTCACACAGGCTGCTGCCGCCGGGCATCAGATCGCGCTGCACTCTGCCTCCCACGAATACAGCGACATCTACCGCAGCAGCGCCGCCTACTGGAAGGACATCGCCCTGCTGAAACAGCGCATTGCGCCCTATGTGGACGCTGAGAGCATCCGGTACCTGCGCTTTCCCGGCGGCAGCACCAACACCGTAAGCCGCCGTTACGGTGGCAAGGGGCTGATGCCGCAGCTGAAAACCGAGGTAGAGCAGCGCGGCTGGCAGTGGGTGGACTGGAACGTCTGCGCCGAGGACGCTGTGGGCGGGCACCCCAGTGCGGATACCATCTACCGCAACGTGGTGCGGGAGACCGGCGAGCAGACCCATTGCGTGGTGCTGATGCACGACTCTGCCACCACCCACACCACCGCCGAGGCACTACCGGACATCATCCGATGGTATGCGGACAACGGCTACACCTTTTTGACCGTAGCCGAGGCGCTGCCGCTGGGGTAGTGCACCTTACAGCCACCTTTCAAGGCAGCGCCCAGCAGTACCCCGGCAGAGGCCAGCACCGCCAGCCAGAGCCAGCCAGAGCCGCCGGTCACCACCCACCCCGCCGCCAGAATGGCGGCAAAGGTACATACCGGCGGCACAGCGAGGCGCAAAAAGCAGCAGCTTCTCCCGCTGTGGCGGCAGTCCGGCGTCCAGCTGCTCGGGTGCAGGGCATCGCAACAGATCTCGTCCCGGTACTTGCCCGGGTTGCGGTAGGCCTTATACGCGATGCCGTCCAGCGAAAACTCCGGGTACATCCCCTCTTTGGTCAGGGTAAACTGCATCCCCTTTTCCTCTGCATAGGCCTGCAAAGCCGCCGTAAACTCCTGCGGGGTGTTGATGCTGCCCTGCGGGATAAAGAAAAAGTGCTTCTGGTGCTGCACCTGCGCCAGCGTGCAGTAATCCTGCAGCCAGCCGAAGAAGAAGCCCTGCTGCGGGGCGGGGCTTTCCATGCGGGTCAGGCAGGCGTCCACGTCCAGCGTGTCCGTCTGCGGAGCCTGCCGGGCAAGGTCGGCGCAAAACTGCATGGCTGCCGCCAGCTGCGCCGCCTGCTGCTCCAGCACGGTCTGCTGGGCTTGCAGCGCCTGTTGCAGGGGCTGTTCCCCGCGCAGTACCGCCTTGATGGTAGGCAGCGGCACATCCAGCATCCGCAGCATACGGATAAGTTTAAGCGTGCGGACATCCCCGGCGGTGTAATCGCGGTAGTCATTGCCCTGCCTGCGTGCCGGTGTGAGAAGCCCTCTTTTTCATAAAAGCGAATGTTCGGGGCGGACACGCCGCTTTGTTCGGAAGCCTGTTTGATGTTCATTTGCTTCACCTCCGCCTTTACATTACACCTTAAAGCTGGTTGAAGGTCAAGGGTTTTGCGCAAAAAACCGAGCCGCCGCACAAAAATGTGCAGGCAGCTCGGTTTTTCAATGCAAAATATCCGTCAGCGCGGGGGATCAGTCCGCAGACTGGCAGAACACAGAGAAGGTGCGGTAAGCCATGTACAGGTCGGTCTTATGGATGACCTCGAAGGGAGAGTGCATGGACAGCACAGGCACACCCATATCCAGCACCTTGATGCCGCGGTTTGCCACATACTTGGCAATGGTGCCGCCGCCGCCCAGATCCAGACGGCCCATCTCGCCGATCTGCCATGCCACGTTGTTGGCATCCAGCATCCGGGTGATGTCGCCCAGCAGCTCGGCGTTGGCGTCGCTGGCAGAGCTCTTGCCGCGGCTGCCGGTGTACTTGAAGATGGCAATGCCGCGGCCGGCGTAGGTGCCGTTCTGCTTCTCAAAGGCGCTTGCCCAAGAGGGGTCGTAGGCAGCGGTCACGTCCGCAGACAGGCACACGCTGTTACGGAAGGCGAGGATGTCGTCCTGACCGGCAGCACGGCAGAGCAGCTGCATAAAGTGGAACACATACATACTCTGCATACCGGTCACGCCGTCAGAACCGATCTCTTCCTTATCGGTCAGCACGCAGATGGTGGTGTGCACGGGGTCCTTGGTCTCGATCTCGGCCAGCAGTGCGGGGTAAGCATCCACGCGGTCATCGTGGCCGTAGGCGCCGATCATGGAGCGGTCAAAGCCCACATCGCGTGCCTTGGCAGCGGGCACCACCTCGATCTCGGCGCGGGTGAAGTCGCGCTCGGTGATGCCGTACTTCTGGTTCAGCAGGATGAGGGTGTTCAGCTTGACAGCCTCCTTGACGTCCTCTTCCTCCACGGTGTCAGAGCCGATGAGCACGTTCAGCTCCTCGCCCTTGATGCCCTCGCTGAGCTTGCGCTCGTTCTGCTCAGCACCCAGATGGGGCAGCAGGTCGGTGATGCAGAACACGGGATCGTTCTCGTCCTCACCGATGGCAAAGTTGACGCTGGAACCGTCGGCGCGGGTGAATACGCCGTGGATGGCCAGCGGGATGGTAGCCCACTGGTACTTGCGTATACCGCCGTAGTAGTGGGTGCGGAAGTAGCTCATGTGGTCAGACTCGTACAGGGGGTTGGGACGCAGGTCCAGACGGGGGCAGTCGATGTGGGCGATGACCAGACGGAAGCCCTCTTCATAGGGCTTCTGGCCGATGGTAGCCGCCACAACAGCCTTGTTCTCCTGAATGAAGTAGACCTTCTCACCGGGGGCGTAGGCCTTTTTGGGCTCAAAAGCCTTGTAGCCGGCAGCCAGCAGCATCTGCTCGCTGACAACGGCAGCCTCGCGCTCGGTCTTGGCGCTGTCCATAAATTTCTTGTAGCCCTCGGCAAAGGCAGCAGCCTTTTTCCTTTACGTCTGCCTGCTTGTCGGCAGCGTATTCGGGGGTGTAGAGCAGCTTTTCAGCGTACTCTTTTGCAGTAAGTTTCTCACTCATGATTTTTCGCTCCTTAACTTTTTATCATTGACCTGCGTACAGACGCTGATAGGTCTGGTAGCAGGCGGTGATCTTGTTGACGTAGTGGTGCATCTGGTTATAAGGGAAGCCCTGCAGCGTTTCCCCGTCTGCGGAGTGCTCCTCTATTTGCAGCAGCTGATCCACCGTGCCCCAGCCGCTGTGGTAAGCCGCTGCTGCCGTGGATACATCCCCTTTGTAGCGCACCATACACAAGTGCAGGTAGTAGCACCCAAAGCGGATGGCGGTATCGGGGTCGTACAGGTCGGCAAAGGTCAGCGGTTCCTCCGGGGCGATCTTGCTGCGCATCCAGAGAAAGGTTTCCTCGGTCATCTGCATCAGGCCGCGGGCATCCACACTGGAGGTGGCCTGCGGGTCAAAGCCGCTTTCGGTGCGGATAAAGGCGTAGACCAACAGCGGATCCAACTCATAGTCTGCTGCCCATTTTTCCACCAGCTGCTCGTACTTGCGGGGGTACAAAAGCTGCTCTGCCCGGTTGCACAAAGGCGGCACCACGCACACCGTAAGCACCACTGCCAAGCACAAAGTGACCAGCCGCCGCACCATCCGGCGGCGGCGCTGCTGTTTACGAAGTCGCTGTTTTTCCCGCGCCGCGCGGCGCTCCCGGGCGGCGATGGGGTCGTAGGCTTTTTCATAATTTTGTTCGTTCAAAGCGCTGCCGTCACGCCCCCTTCTGCCTGCAGCCGCTCACACAGGCGGGCGGCTGCGGCTTGCAGCGCCTCCAACCCGGCGTCGTTGTGCAGGGTGTAGTCTGCCTGTGCGGTCAGGGTCCGTTCCGGAGTCTGAGCGTTCAAGCGGCGGGCAGCCATCTCCGGCGAAATGCCGTCCCGCGCCACAATGCGCGCCACGCTGGTTTCAAAGGGTGCGGTGACCACGCACAGGCGGTCGCACTCAGCCTGTGCCGCCGTGCCCACAATGACTGCACCGTCCAGCACAAAAAGGGGCGCACCAGCGGTCTGAGCCGCCTGCTTTGCCGCCCGGATGCGTGCCACAATGGCAGGGTGGGTCAGACTGTCCAGCGCGGCCTTGCCCTCCGGGGTGGCAAAGGCGCGGTCAGCCAACAGACGGCGGTCCAGCGTGCCGTCCGGCTTTAAAATATCCCCGCCGAACCGCGCCGCAAGCTGCGGCAGCAGCGGCGAGCCGGGCAGCAAAATTTCCCGACTGAGCTGGTCGGCGTCGGCCAGCGGCACGCCGTGGGCGGCAAATACTGCTGTGACCGTGGACTTGCCGCAACCGCTGCGCCCTGTGATGCCCAGAGTGATCATAGGTCGATCACCCGGAAGGCGGCGGCGCGGATCAGGCGGTTGTACACTGCCATGGACAGGCCGTCCTTCTGCGGACAGCGGGCGTAGACTACGCCGTCGCCCTGCTCATCCAGCGCCCGCAGGGAGCGGAAGATGTGCTTTGCCTGATCGGCACCGTCCCCCTCGCGGCCGTATTCCACGCAGGGCACATCCAGCTTTGCGCTTTCGCCGGTAAAGCACAGGCAGCTGGGGTTCTCGTCTTTATGGGCGTCCACATAGGCCTTGAACTGCGCAAAGGTGCCGTTGAGCAAGGTCACATCGGCCTTGGGGGCGTAGTGTTTGTACTTCATGCCCGGGCTGCGCACCACAGCACCCTCCGGCAGCTTTTCCAGAATGGCCTTGGACACCTCTACCTCTTCGCCGAGGGCGCGTTCCAAGTCCTCCAGCGTGATGTGGCCGGGACGGAACAGGGTGGGTTTATCACCCACCACCGACACCACGGTGCTCTCCACACCCACATCGCACTCGCCGCCGTCCAAAATCAACGGCAGGCGGCCGTCCATATCGGTGAACACATCCTGTGCGTTGGTGGGGCTGGGCTTACCGGAAAGGTTGGCGCTGGGGGCGGCAAAGGCGCAGCCGCTCTGCTGGATGACCGCCCGCGCTACCGGGTGGCTGGGCATCCGGATGCCCACGGTATCCAGTCCGGCGCAGCACTCATCCGCCACCTCCGGCCCGCGCGGCATGATGATGGTCAGTGGGCCGGGGCAGAAGGCTGCCATCAGCAGCTGGGCACGCTCCGGCACCTCGCTGACAAGACCCGGCAGCATCTCCGGCCCGGTGACGTGGACGATGAGGGGGTTATCCTGCGGGCGCCCCTTGGCCACAAAGATATCGCGCACCGCCGCACCGTTGCGGGCATCGGCGGCAATGCCGTAGACCGTTTCTGTTGGCAGGGCCACAAGCTGACCCTGCCGCAGCAGCTGCGCGGCCTCGGCTACGCCTGCTTCATCGGCAGGCAAAACTCTGGTTTTGATTTCCATACGAATCATCGTTCTTTCTATCTGTAAAGTATATTTGCTTGGCAGTCGTTTGGATGGTTTTGCACCCGCAAAACCGGGTTTTACCCGCCCAGCCTTTGCAGCTTTTCGGTCTGCTCATGGGTGGCAAGAGCATCGATCACCTCATCCAGATTGCCGTCCATGATCTTTTCCAGATTATGGACGGTCAGGCCGATGCGGTGGTCGGTGCAGCGATCCTGCGGGAAGTTGTAGGTGCGGATCTTCTCGCTGCGGTCGCCGGTGCCCACCTGCCCCTGACGCTGGGCGTTGATGGCATCCTGCTGTTCCTTCTGTTTTTGCGCAAGCAGACGGCTGCGCAGGATCTCCAGCGCTTTATCCTTGTTCTGGAACTGGCTGCGCTCGTTCTGGCACTCCACCACCGTACCTGTGGGGATATGGGTCACGCGGATGGCACTGGAGGTCTTGTTGATGTGCTGACCGCCCGCACCGGAGGAGCGGAAGGTATCAATGCGCAGATCCTTCATGTCCAGCGCAAAGTCCACCTCCTCTGCCTGCGGCATTACCGCCACAGTGGCGGTGGAGGTGTGAATGCGGCCTTGGGTCTCGGTCTCCGGCACACGCTGCACCCGGTGCACCCCGCTCTCGTACTTGAGGCGGTTATATGCGCCTGCACCGTCCACCGAGACAATGGCTTCCTTTACGCCGCCAAGTTCGGTCTCGTTCAGGTTGAGCAGTTCCAGCGTCCAACCACGGTTCTGGGCGTACATGGTGTACATGCGCAGCAGGCTGTGGGCAAACAGGGCGGCTTCCTCGCCGCCGGCACCGCTGCGGATCTCCATGATGACGTTTTTGCCGTCGTTCACGTCCTTGGGCAGCAGCAAAATTTTGAGATTATTTTCCAGCTTTGCCACATCTTGACTTTTTTCGCTGATTTCCTGCTGTATCATCTGCTTGAAGTCCGGGTCCAGTGAACCGGGCTCCTCCAGCAGGGCTTTGGCCTGCGCCAGATGATCCAGCGCGGTCTGCCAGTCCCGGTAAGCCTCCATCCACCGGCTCGGTGTCGTGGTACTCCCGCATCAGCTTGCGGAACAGCGCCGGGTCGGCGGCGGTATCGGGCTGGTTCAGCCGTATGGAAAGTTCCTCAAAGCGGCGGCAGACCGCATCCATCCGGGAAGAAATATCTTGCATCCTTGCAGTTCTCCTTACAAATTCGTTCCGGTTCGGGTGCGTTGGCTGCGCTACTGCACGCTGCCGGGCTTTACCACCTTTTTGATGTTCTTTTCAATTTTGGCGCGGGGCAGCATGACCTCGCGTCCGCAGCCGGTGCAGCGGATTTTGAAATCCATGCCCACCCGCAGCACCTCGAAGCTGGATGCCCCGCAGGGGTGCTTTTTGCGGGTGAGGATGGTATCTCCCACAGCGATGTCCATATTTATCCGACCTCTCCCTTCTTTTCTGCCGCGCAAGCGCCCGGCAGAGCCAGTGTGTGCCGCCGCCCGCTGAGCGGGTGCTGCGCATACAGATATAGTATAATGCAAAGCCGCACAAAATGCAAATATCTGCGCACACTGCTGCATATCGTTGTAGCATCGCACAGAGACCCGAAAACCATATAGAAAGAGGAATGAAACATGATGCAAGCTTATCGTACCGAAAACAGTTACCGTTCTGCCGCCCGTTTGTCCCCTGCCGAGCTGCGGGCTGCCATGGCCAGCGGCGAAATTTTACAGGCCACTGCCCTTGCCTTTGACACCCGGCGGCAGCTGCGGTTTGAGCTGGGCGGCGTAAAGGCGGTGATGCCCTTTGCCCAGTGCGCAGACGGTGCCGAGACAGGTACCGTGCGGGATATTGCGGTGCTGACCCGGGTGGGACGCCCCACCTGTTTTGTCATCGAGGGGCTGGACACGGACGAGGACGGCGCGCCCTGCTACCGGCTTTCCCGCGCCGAGGCGCAGCGGCTGTGCAAGGCGGAGTATCTGGACACCCTTTCGCCCGGGGATATCCTGCCCTGCACGGTGACCCACATCGAGCCGTTCGGCGCGTTCTGTGATGTAGGCTGCGGCATCAGCGCCCTGCTTCCCATCGACTGTATGTCGGTAAGCCGCATCTCCTCCCCTGCCGACCGGGTCAGCGTAGGGCAGCAGATTTTGTGTGCCATCAAGAACCGGGACGCGCAGGGGCGCTTTGTGCTGACTATCCGGGAGCTGCTGGGCACATGGGCAGAGAACGCCGCCCGGTTCACCGTAGGCGAAACGGTGGTGGGCATCGTGCGCAGCGTGGAGGAATACGGCACCTTTGTGGAGATTGCGCCGAACCTTGCCGGGCTTGCGGAGAGCTGCTCCGGTCTTGCGCCCGGGCAGGCGGTAAGTGTCTACATCAAAAACATCCTGCCGGAAAAGATGAAGATCAAGCTGGTCATCGTGAACCACGCCCTGAGCCAGCCCCACCGGTTTGAGCTGCGGTACTTCATCACCGAGGGACATCTGGACAGGTGGGTGTACTCCACACCGGAATGCCCCAAGCGCATTGAGACAGATTTTGCCGTTGCGGCTTGCAATCCGGGCTGAAAGCCTTTATACTAATAGAAAGAGTTTTTGTCTGCCCGCTGCCCGCCCTTTTGGCAGCGGCGCAGACCTTTGATACCATGTGAAAGCGCAAGGGGGATGTAAGGAACGATGAGCGCCAATGATGCTTTTACCGCCGGTGTCCGTCCCGGCGGCCTGACCAGCAGCACCGAGATCCGGTTGCTGCTGTGCTATCTGGTGAAAAACGCCGGTCCCATTACCCGGCAGGAGATTGAGAACGCCCTGATGGAGGAAGCCCTTGTCAACTATTTTGAGATCGGCTCCTGTCTGGACGATATCACAAAACAGGCGCTGGTCACCCTGACCGGCGACAGCTACACCATTACCGACAAAGGCCGCAAGGTAGCGCAGGAGCTGGCCTACGACCTGCCCCGCAGCGTGCGGGAGCGGGCGGTGGCTGCCGTGCTGCGCTGCCAGACATGGGCCCGCAAGGAGGCCAAGTACAGCGCCCGCATCACCGAAAAGGCCGATGGTCACTGCACCGTGCGCTGCACCGTAAAGGGGCTGGACAGCGAACTGTTCTGTCTGGAACTGGGTGCGCCCGACCGGCTGAGCGCCGAACTGGTGAAGAAGCAGTTCATCCTGAAGGGCAACGAGATCTATCAGCTGCTGATCAACAAGCTGACCGAGGAAGAAAAATAAGACAGAACGATCCCCGCCCGCTGTAAGCAGAACTTACGGCGGGCGGGGATTTTTTCAGATACGCCTAGATCAGGATACAGATCAGTCCAGTGCAGCCCTCGTTGATGACCCGCTCCAGCGTTTCCTGCAGGCGGGTGCGGGCTTCCTGCGGGATGTGGAGCAGCTTGTTCTGCAAGCCGTCGTTCACCAGCTCGTGCAGACTTTTGCCGAAAATGTTGGACTCCCACAGCTGCACCGGGTCGTCCGCAAAGTCGGCCAGCAGGCTCTGCACCAAGTCCTCGCTCTGCTTCTCGGTGCCCACGATGGGGGGGCTCAGTTCCGTGTGGATGGTGGCCTTCATCATCTGGATAGAGGGCGCGCAGGCTTGCAGCCGCACCCCGCAGCGCCCGTCCTGATGCACGATCTCCGGCGGTTCCAGATGCAGCTCGTCGATGGAGGGCATCACAATGCCGTAGCCGGTGGCTTCCACCTGCTCCAAGGCGCTGCGCACCTTCTCGTAGGCGCGTTTTGCCCGGGCAAGCTCCATGATGCAGGGCATCAGCCCCGCCTCGTCCCCGATGTCCAGCCCGGTCTGCTCGCTGAGCACCTGATAAAAGATCTCCGGCTTTAACTCCAAGCTCACCCGCACACTGCCGGCGGCAAGATCTGCGCCCGCCACTGCCGAGCGCTGCACGGCATCGCATTCCAGCGCAGGGGCGTCCGTTCCGGCGGGCAGATCCTTCATGCGGGACACCCGCTCTGCCAGCTGCATGGCAGCTGTGTACACCTGTGCTTGCAACCAGTGCCCGGGCTCCAGCATGGTCACCCAGCGGGGCAGAGCAAAATCCAGCTCCTGCACCGGAAATTCATACAGCACCCGCCGCAAAATCTCCCCCAGCATGGCGGCGTCCAAGTCCACGCAGCTTACCGGCAGCACGGTGCGGCGGTAGTCTCGCGCCATGCCCTCGGCCAGCTGCCGGGTCTCCGGCGCGTCCGGGTGGGTGCTGTTGAGCAGGATGATATAAGGCTTGCCCAGCGCTTCCAACTCGGTGACGACCCGCCTTTCGGCCTCTGCGTAGCCCGCCCGGGGGATATCGCTGACTGAGCCGTCGGTGGTGACCACCACCCCGATGGTGGAGTGCTCACAGATCACCTTGCGGGTGCCGGTCTCTGCGGCAAGGTCAAAGGGCACTTCCTGCTCAAACCACGGGCTTTTGACCATGCGGGGCTTTGCGTCCTCCTCGTGCCCCATGGCACCCTCCACCATGTAGCCCACGCAGTCGATCAGCCGCACCCGGCACGCCCCGCCGCCCTCCAGCTGCAAGGGCACGGCGGTCTCCGGGATGAATTTCGGCTCGGTGGTCATGATGGTGCGCCCCGCTGCCGACTGCGGCAGCTCGTCCCGGGCACGTTCCCGGGCAGCGGCAGAGCCGGACATGGCGGGCAGCACGAGCTGCTCCATGAAGCGCTTGATAAAGGTGGATTTGCCGCTGCGCACCGGCCCCACCACACCGATGTAGATATCCCCGCCGGTGCGTGCGCCGATCTCGCGACAGATGCTGTTCTGTTCCTGTTTCTCCAAGGTCCTTCTCCCCTTCCTGTTGCGCTGCGCACCGCGCCCGTAGGGGTGGGTGTGCTCGTTGTATCGTATGAAAAGGGAGCGCTTATTATGCCGGGACGATCTTAAATGCCCTCCGCTTTGCTCTGGGCATAATCAGCGGAAAAATTATTTTATATAATTGCAATTGAAGAAAATCTGCGGATTTTCCTCAATTGCCTTTTCACGGGACTCAAAAAAGAGCTGCCGTGCAAACACACAGGCAGCTCTCAGAAAGGTTTTATGAAATCACGGGGTCAGGCGGTTGGGGCCGCGGAACAGGAACTCGGCGTCCTTGATGCTCAGGCCGCACAGCAGCATGGTCAGGCGGTCGATGCCCAGACCGAAGCCGCCGTGGGGCGGGCAGCCGTACTGGAAGAACTCCAGATAGAACTTGACATCATCGGCCAGACCCTTCTCCTCGGCCTGCTTCTTCAGCACCTCGTAGCGATGCTCACGCTGCGCGCCGGTGGTGATCTCCACGCCGCGCCAGATCAGGTCGTAACCCTGCGGCACGCCGTTCTCGTCGCGCATGTGGTAGAACGCACGCTTCTCGGCGGAATAATCGGTGATGAAGAGGAACTCGTGGCCGTAGTGCTTCTTCACCCACTCATAACTCAGGCGCTCGGCCTCAGTGGTCAGGTCGCCCTTCTCGCTCTCATCGACGGTGTAGCCGAATTCCTCTTCCAAGCCCTTGTACAGGTCTGCCAGCTTGACCACCGGGAACGGGGTGGTGGGCACGATGACTTCCAGTCCGAACAACTCCTTGATCTGGTCGCCGTAGCTGTCCTTAACGGCCTGCAGACCGGCGGTCAGCAGCTCCTCTTCCATCTTCATCACGTCTTTGAAGGAGGTGATGTAGCTGAACTCCAGATCGAAGCCGGAGAACTCAGTAGCATGCTTGTTGGTGTAGCTCTTCTCAGCGCGGAACACGGGACCGGTCTCGAAGATACGCTCAAAGCCGGCAGCCATAGCCATCTGCTTATAGAACTGGGGGCTCTGTGCCAGATAAGCGTTGCGGTCGAAGTAGTCCACCTTGAACACCTCAGAGCCGCTCTCGCTGGCAGCAGCGATCAGCTTGGGGGTGTGGATCTCGATGAAGTTGCGGTCCAGCAGGAACTTGCGCATAGCGTTGACGAAGCAGCTCTGTGCCTTGAACATCAGCTGGTTCTCGTCGGTGCGCAGGTCGATCCAGCGGTAGTCGATGCGCTGGTCGATGCTGGAGCGCTCCACAGCCTTCTTTTTCTTGGTGGCTGCGATCTCCTTGCGGACGATGGGCAGCGCGTTGGCGATGCTCTCGATCTCGATGGCCTCGGGGATCATCTCCACGCCGCCCATCTTGACGTAGTCGTTCTCCATCACCTTGCCGGTGACGGTGATGACAGAGTCCGGGGTGAGCTGGTCGATGGTATCCACCAGCTCGGGGTGGTCGGCCTTCTCCACCGTGATCTGCAGCTTGCCGGTAATATCTTTCAGCACGATAAATGCCATATACTTGCTGTTGCGCAGGTTCTCGATAAAGCCCTGCACCTTCACCGTGCCGCCGATGGCCTTTTGAGCCTCATTGATATAGGTGCGTTCCATAATACAGGAATCCTCCTTTAACGTCTTGTGTACTGTTTTATTATACGCTTTTCAGGGGATAAATCAAGAGATATGCCAATTTCAGCCGCTCTGTGCTGTGCTTTCTGTAAAAATGGAGACACCGGAGCGTCAGCCAAATGGCTCCGGTGTCTCCATATAATAGATCATTTTTCATCGTGCAGGGTGCCAGTGCCGCCCTCTACCACGCCGTCATGCTTGAGCACAGCGGTAATGGTGCCAAAGAAGCACTTCACATCCAGCCCAAAGCTGATGTGCTCCACATACCAGCCGTCCAGCTTTGCCTTTTCGGCGATTTCCAGCTCGTCCCGGCCATGGATCTGCGCCCAGCCGGTCAACCCGGGGCGTACATCGTTTGCACCGTACTTATCCCGTTCGGCCAGCAGGTCGTACTGGTTCCAAAGCGCTGGGCGCGGGCCGATGACCGCCATATCCCCCACAAGGATATTCCACAGCTGGGGCAGCTCGTCCAGACTGGTCTTGCGCAGAAAGCGTCCCATGCGGGTGATATACTGCTCCGGGTCGTGCAGCAGATGGGTGGGCATATCGTGGGGGGTATCAATGCGCATAGTGCGGAACTTGAGGATCTGGAAATGCCGCTTGCCGATGCCCACACGCTTCTGCCGGAAAAACACCGGCCCGGGCGAGTCCAGCTTGATGGCAATAGTCAAAAGCAGCAGCAGCCACGAAAGGCACAGAATGCCGCAGGCCGACAGCAAAATATCCAGCAGCCGTTTGATCCGATTCCGATACATAAATCCAACTTCCTCCGTTTTCTACGGGTCTACCGCCTTATTATAGCAGTATGGGCAGCATTTTTCAATTGCAGGCTGTACCCGGCGGGTGATATTTGCCGCTTTTGGAGAGAACAGGGCGCTTCACCTCTTGTTTTTTACCTAATATCGCGCTATAATAAGCAATTGCTATGTTCACGCAAGGCTTATTATAGGAGGTAGACAACTCATGGCTACGACCAGCCGTTCCGCAGACCTGACCAGCGGGCCCATGCTGCAAAAGATCATCTTGTTTTCCGTGCCGCTGGCGGCATCCAGCATTCTGCAATTGCTGTTCAACGCCGCCGATGTTGTGGTGGTGGGGCGCTTTGCGGGCAGCACGGCGCTGGCCGCCGTGGGCTCCAACGGCGCGTTGATCAACCTGCTGGTCAACCTGTTCGTCGGGCTTTCGCTGGGTGCCAATGTGGTGGCAGCCCGGTGCTTTGGCGCCCGGGACGAAAAGGGCGTGCAGGATACGGTGCACACCGCCGTAGCGCTGGGCTTAGTCAGCGGCGTGCTGCTGGCGGTGGTGGGCTTTTGCGCCGCGCGCGGTCTGCTGGAGCTGATGAGTTGCCCGGAGGACGTGATCAGCCTTTCCACCCTGTATCTGAAGATTTATTTCATCGGAATGCCCATGACCATGCTGTACAACTTCAGCAGTGCGCTGCTGCGGGCCATGGGCGACACCAAGCGCCCGCTGTACTGTCTGGCAGCAGCCGGCGTCATCAACGTGGTGCTGAACCTTGTGTTCGTCATCGGCTTTTCCATGAGCGTGGCGGGCGTGGCACTGGCCACCATCATCAGCCAGACTGTGTCCGCGCTGCTGGTGACCGGGATGCTCGTCCGGGAGGAGGGCGCACTGCGGCTAGACCTGCGGCGGCTGGCCTTCCACGCCGGGACGCTGAAGCAGATTTTGCTCATCGGCCTGCCTGCCGGGCTGCAAAGCACGGTGTTCAGCCTTTCCAATGTGGTCATCCAGTCTTCCATCAACTCCTTCGGCTCCATGGTGGTGGCGGGCAACTCTGCTTCCTCCAATCTGGAGGGCTTTGTGTACACCGCCATGAACGCCTTTGCACAGGCCGCTGTTACCTTTACCAGCCAGAATATCGGCGCGCGCAAGTACCACAACCTCGACCGGGTGATCCGCAACTGTCTGCTGTGTGTCGTGGTGACCGGCCTTGTGCTGGGCGGTGGCGCAGCACTGGCGGGGCACCAGCTGCTGCGCTTCTACTCCTCGGACACTGCGGTCATCGCCACCGGCGCCGAGCGGCTGCGCCTGATTTGCGGCTTCTATCTGCTGTGCGGCATCATGGACGTGCTGGCCAGCAGCCTGCGCGGGCTGGGCTACAGCGTGCTGCCCATGGTGGTAAGCCTTGTGGGTGTGTGCGTGCTGCGGCTGGTGTGGATCGCCACTATTTTCCAGCTGAACCGCACCCCTTTTATGCTGTACATCAGCTACCCCATCAGCTGGGCACTGACCGCACTGGTGCATCTGGCCTGCCTGCTTGTGGTGCGGCGGCATCTGCGCCAGAAGCAGCAGCAGACGGTATAAATCCTTTTTGCATAAAAGCAGCGCCGGGCAGACCAAAAAAGTCTGTCCGGCGCTGCTTTTACTATATCACAGGGCCACATCCAGTGCCATCATCAGCGCAAACCCCAGCACGATGCTGATGACACCGGCCACTTCATCCGGTTCCACCGCCTCAGGGATCATCTCCTGTGCGGTCACACACACCATACAGCCCGCCGCCGCGCTCATGAGCCACGGCAGCGCTGCGCCTACCCACTCGGCCAGCACAAAGGCCAGCACCGCGCCCAGGGGCTCCACCAGTCCGGAGGCCGCCCCGGCGGCAAAGGACTGCCCCCGGGTGCGCCCGCTCTGGGTCAGCGGCAGACTGACCGCCGCCCCCTCCGGGATATTCTGCAAGCCGATACCCAGGCTCAGTGCCAGCGCGCCGCTTACGGCATCTGCGTCCCCGTGCAGCGCCAGCGCCGCAGCCAGCCCCACCACCATGCCTTCCGGCAGGTTATGCAGGGTGACCGCCAGCACCATACGCCCGCAATGCCCGGGGCCGCCCGCCAGCAACTGCCCGGCGGCATCCTCCAGCCGTAAAAGCCCCACAGCGCCTAAAATGAGCCCCAGCGCCGGGGGCACCCATGCCGCCCTGCCCTCCGACCGGGCAATGGCCGGCAGCAGCAGGCTCCACACGCTGGCCGCCAGCATGATGCCCGCCGCCATTCCGCACAAAATGCGCCGGGTTGCCGGCCTTGTCTGCCTGCGCAGCAAAAACACCCCTGCTGCTCCCAGCGCGGTACACGCCGCCGGGAACAGCCAGACACAAAGTGTGAAAACGATCCGGTTCAAGCCGCATTCCCCCTTTGCCCTTTGTATGCACAAACGGGCAAAAGAGTGCAGGCTCAGAAATCGTCCTCAGTGCTGTCGCAGCTGTCTGCATCGCAGTCTGCGTCATCGGATGCAAAGCTATCGGTGCTGTCCGTGCTGAAATTGCGCTCGAATGCGGTCATGTACTGGGCATAGCCCTCGTCGCCGGTGCCAAAGTAGCCAAAATCAAAGTCTTTCATTGTAGTACCCTCCATAAATGTTCTTGTCGTTCAGCCCTCCGGGGGATGTCCGTCCCTCGTTGTGTCTCTATTATCCACATTTACAGTACAATAAAAAGGATTTTATGAGTATTTTTCAAATTTTTCTGTTTTTGTACTTCCCGCCCGGCGGTACAGGCTCTATCCCGCGCTTTATTTTTACCAAAAAGTCTTTGACTTTTGGCGAAACTTTATGACAACTATGTAGATTCTTTACATGGATTATAACTTTCGACCAAAATCCTCTTGATTTTTTTCAAAAACGGATTAGAATATAGCATCGCAGTGAGGTGCTACCGAAAGCCCGCTGCTAAACATTTACAAGAAGACTAAGGAGATCATTGATATGAAACTCAAGAATATTTGCATCGCTGTTGTTGCTCTGGCTCTGGCTGCTGGCATGACCGCCTGCGGTGGTACTTCTGCCGCTTCTGCTTCCTCCACCTCTGAGGCTGCTTCCGCAAGCACCACCGCTGTTTCCGAGGCTGCTTCTTCTGAGGCTGCTTCCTCTGAGGCTGCTTCTTCTGAGGCTGCTTCCTCTGAGGCTGCATCTTCCGAGGCTGCTTCCTCTGAGGCTGCTTCTTCTGAGGTTGCTTCCACCACTGCCGCCTAAGTTTAACGCGCACAGCGTACATAACAGGATAGCAAAAGGCCGTTGCACATTATTTTGTGCAGCGGCCTTTTTGATTGCGCAGAAAGATTTAAATGCCCTCCGCGTGTGCTATGGGCATAACCAGCGGAATGATTTTTTTCGGGATACCGGGTCATCTGCGAACGCCCCGGTATCCCATTTTTATGAAAAAAGACCGCCGCACAAAGCCATGTACAGCAGTCCCTCGCGTTTGAGAAGTAAGCTTCCCAATATCATTTTTCAAGGATTGCGCGAATCTGAGCAAGGTCGGCGGCAAAGGCGATATTCCGCTGCCGCGCCGGAGTGGAAAGCCCCATGGTGATCATCTGCTGCAAAAGCTGGTGCAGAGGCTGGTAGTAGCCGTTCAGGTCGTAGAGGATGCAGGGCGCGTTCAGCTGTCCCAGAGACAGCTTGCTGATGACCTCTGTGATCTCCTCCAGCGTGCCGGTGCCGCCGGGAAACGCGATAAAAGCATCCCCCAGCTCGATCATTTTGGTCTTGCGGGCGGGGATGTCCTCGGTCACGATCAACTCGGTCAGTCCCTCGTGCTGCAGTTCTGCGTCCAGAAAGCACTTGGGTTCTACGCCGGTCACCCTGCCGCCTGCAGCCAGCACACTGTCGGCCAAAAGCCCCATCAGGCCGCTTTTGCTGCCGCCATACACCAGCGCATTGCCGCTTTCGCCGATCCAGCGCCCCAGCTGCTGCACAGCCTGCGGCAGTGCAGGGTCGGTGCCAAGGTTTGCCCCCAGATACACGGTAATGTTCATTTTGTCAACCTCTCCTTCCGGGTCAGATGCTCCACAGCACCGCGCCCAGCACCGCAGAAAGTAAGATCATCCCAATGGGGGACGGTGCTTTCTGCGTTTTCTTTTTATAGGCAAAATGCAGAATGCCCAGCAGGGCAAACACCGCCAGTGCACGCACATCCGGGGCAAAGCCGCCGGCAAGGGTGGTAAAGCCCCCCAGCGTGGAAAGCCCCATAGTGCAGGCGGTAGCCAGGATCATAGCCACCACGCAGGGGCGCACCCCAGCCAGAAAGGCGTTGACCCCGGCGTACTTCATCAGGCTGTGCAGCGCCGCCGCTATGAGCAGGATGATAACAAAGGAGGGCAGCACCACCCCCACCGTTGCCGCAAGGGAGCCTGCCAGCCCTGCTTGTGAAGCGCCGACAAAGGTAGCCATGTTCACCGCCAGCGGGCCGGGCGTGGACTCTGACACTGCGATAAAGCTGAGAAATTCGCTCTCGGTCAGCCAGCCGTGCCCCAGCACTGTTTCCCGCACCAGCGAGATCATACCGTAGCCGCCGCCAAAGGACACCGCGCCGATGACAAGGAAGTTCCAGAACAGCTCCAGCAAGATCATTTTGTGCCGCCTTTCTTCCCCTGCCCCACTGCGTAGGCCAGCACCCCGGCTGCGCCGCAAAACAGGATGCAACAGATGGAGGAAAATTTTACCGCCAACACTGAGCAGCCCACCATGGCCGCCAGAACCACCGCCACCACTGCCGTGTTGAAGGGGGTGCACTGCAAGTTTTTGAGCATCTTGACTCCTGCGGATAAGATCAGGTAGATGACACAGGCCTGAATGCCCTTAAAGGCATTGGCCACCACCGTCAGCTGCAAAAAGCGGTCGAAGAAGAGCGAAATAAGGTAAATGACTGCAAAGGACGGCAGACACACCGCCAAGGTAGAAGCTGCCGCACCGGCAACACCGGCCAGCTTATAGCCGATGTAGGTGGCGCTGTTCACCGCCACAGGGCCGGGAGTGGACTCGGCAATAGCGACCATATCCAGAAACTCCTCCCGGGTGAGCCAGCGCTTTTTTTCTACAAATTCGTGTTCCAGCAGCGCTACCATGGCATAGCCGCCGCCAAAGGTAAAGGCACCGATCTTAAAAAAGGTGCAAAAAAGTTCCTTGGTCTTGGACATAGGCATTTTTCCTCCGGGCTCTTACTGCTTGACTGGCTCCAGCTCCAGATAGCACTCGAAAGCCGTTTTGTCTGCGTGCTTGGCAATAAAGTACCAGCCATCATCCGAAGGCGTGTAGAACACCTCCACCTGCTGCCCCATGGGGACTTCGCGGTGATAATTGATGGAAAGCGAACTTCACAACATGATCGCGCATGATCTCCTGCGGCAGTGCATCGCAGACGATATCCAGATAAAAAGCGTTGTTGATGTGGTAGTGCAGGTCGCACTGGGAGTAGCGCGCCGTAACCAGACCGGCGCTGGTCAGGCTGTCCCGGCGCTTATGCAGCAAAAGGGGCAGTCCCTCTTCCACCGTCTCGTTCCAGTATCCCTCCACCGTCCAGCCCGGCTGGCGCAGGATATGTCCATTCTCAAGGCTGGACATGATCCAGCGGCTGTCCACCATGGCTACTTCCTGCCCGGCTTCGTCCGTAAGGGTGGTGATGCGCTTGATGGAGCCGCGGAGAGCCTTTTTCTGAGCGGGAGCAAAGGGTCAAAGTCTCGCCACGGCGGGGCACACGGCTGAACCGCAGCGCCTGCTTGCCCACCAGAAACGCTACACCGTGATCCTCAAAAAACTTATCGTCCATGCCAAAGTGGCGGGCGTGCATGGAAGAAATCTGCTCCCACATAGCGCAGCAGGGCGCTGGCCTTGAGCAGGCTGTGGCAGTCTGCATCGGCATTTTCTACCACGGCAGTACCTTGATAATAAAACTGTTCCATATTCTTTTCCTCCTATCGGAAAAAGGCCGCCGCACCACGTCCGGGACGGCAGCCTTGGCTGAAACGATCAATACTGATTGCGGGTCTTTCTGCGCACTTTGCGCCAGATATTGAAGCAGGCCAGCGCCAGCATGGCCAGCAGTAGCAGCAAAAACAGGTAGCTGCCGCCGCCCTCGTCGTAGCTCTTCATCTCGCTCCACTTCAGATCCAGCTCGCTGTTCACCTCGTCGCTCAGGGCGGTGACCACCTTCTCGCGGGCGGCGTCCTCCTCAGACGGATAGGCGATCTCGCTGGTCTTCAGATCCTCGTCCAGCACCTCCCAAACATCGTGCATGGGGGTGGTGTAGCCGATATACTCGCTGTTGGCCTTGCCGATATCGGTCTCGCACATGAAGTTGATGATGAACATCTCGGCGGCCTCTTTGTGCTCGCTGGCAGCAGGCACAGCCATGCAGTCCACCGAAAGCACACTGCCCTCCTCCGGGAACACCCAAGCCAGATCCGGGTTATCATCGATCATGGTAATGGCATCGCCGGAGTAGTACACGCCGATGGCCGCCTCGCCGCCGATCATCTTATCAAAGATCTCGTCCATGACGTAGGCCTGCACCAGCGGCTTCTGTGCCTTGAGCTCCTCCACCACCTCGTCCACCTCTTCCGGGGTGGCGGGGTTGATGCTGTGGCCGCTCTTGAACGCAGCGATGGCGTAGGCATCGCGGCTGTTGTTGAACATGAGAATGTTGCCCGTGTACTGTTCATCCCACAGGTCTGCCCAGCAGGTGGGGGCTTCGTCCACCATAGTGGTGTTGTAGATGATGCCGGTGGTGCACAGCATATAGGGCACGGTGTAAGCGTTCTGCGGGTCGTAATCCGGGTTGCGATAGCCTGCATCGATCTTCTTGGAAATTGGGGATATTGTCGTAGTCAAGGGGTGCAAGCATCCCCTCGTTGATCATCTTTGCGACCATGTAGTCCGACGGGATGATGACATCGTAGTTGGCCGCGCCGGACTTCAGCTTGGCGTAGAGGGACTCGTTGGAGTCGAAGGTGGTATAGTTGACCTTGATGCCGGTCAGCTTTTCAAAGGCCGCAACCACGTCCACACTGTCGTCCGAGCCGTTGGAGATGTACTCGCCCCAGTTATAGACGTTCAGGGTGACGTTCTGCCCCTTGAAGCGGGTCCAGTCGTAATCATCCGACACCGAGACATCCTCGGTCACCTCGATGGTACCGGCGGCAAGCACCGGCAATGCGGCGCACAGCGCCACAGCCAGCGTCAGCAGCAATGCAGCAATGCGTTTCATCATGCACCCTCCTTTCGCAGCGTTTTCTGATCCCGGCGGTAGCTGCGGCTCTCCATGGCATTGGACACCAGAATGACGCTGAGGATGACCACAAACATGATGGTGGACAGCGCGTAGATCTCCGGGCTGACCTTTTTACGGGTCATGGAGTAGATGGCAATGGGCAGGGTCTCCACCGTACCACAGTTGAAGTAGGAGATCATGAAATCGTCGATGGAATAGGTCAGGCAGATGAGGAAGGCAGAAAGGATGGCGGGGCTGATCTCCGGCAGAATGACCTTAAAGAAAGCCTGCCGGGGGTCGCAGCCAAGGTCCAGCGCTGCTTCGTACAGCTTGATATCCAGCTGCTTGAGCTTGGGGCTTACGTTAAAGATAACGTAAGGCACGTTGAACGCGATATGCGCAATGAGCAGCGTGGGCAGGCCCATGATGTTGTCCGGCAGCAACGCGGACTGAGCGGCAAAGCGCTGGTAGGCCACGAACAGCAGCATCATGGAGATGCCGGTGATGATCTCGGGGTTGACCACCGGAATATAGGTGATGTTGGTCACCAGCAGGCGGCTTTTTGCGGCTCATGGAGGCAATGCCAAGGCTGGCTGCCGTGCCCAGCACCGTGGCGATGATGGCAGACAGGATGGCCACCTCAACGGACACCCACAGCGCGTGGAGGATGGACGCATTCGTGAACAGGCTGCGGTACCATTTGAAGGTGAAGCCGGTGAACAGCGAATAGCCCTTGCTCTGGTTGAAGCTGAACACGATCATATACGCGATGGGCAGGTACATGAAGCAGAAGAACAGGATGACATAGGCGCGCTGCATCAGGCGCAGATGTTTTGTTTTCATCAGGACACGCCCTCCATTTCATCCTCGTCAAAGCTGGATGTAAAGCTCATGCACAGCAGCACGATGATCATCAGCACAAGGCTCATGGCGGAGCCGACGTTCAGGTTATAGCTGTTACCCAAAAACTGCATCTCGATCAAATCGCCGATCAGCAGATTAGAGCCGCCGCCCAGCATACGGCTGATGACAAAGGTAGACACTGCCGGCACGAACACCATGGTGATGCCGGTGCTGATGCCCGGCACGCGCTCATGGGGATGAGCACCCGCACAAGGGTCTTGGTGGTGTTGGCACCAAGATCCTGCGCAGCCTCCACAAGGCTCTGGTCGATCTTGGTCATGCTGGTATACAGCGGCAGGATCATGTAGGGCACATAGTTATACACCATGCCCAGTACCACCGCACCGGAGGTGTTGAGCATGGTATAGGGGCCAAGGCCGATAAAGCCCAGCAGGGTGTTCACCGGGCCATTGACGCTGAGCAGACCCATCCATGCGTAGGTACGCAGCAAAAAGTTCATCCACATGGGCAGCATGACCAGCATAAGCATGATGTGCTGCTTGTTCACCCGCAACCGGGACAGAAAATAGCCCACCGGAAAGGCGATGATCAGACAGATAACGGTAGCAATAAGTGCCAGCAGCAGACTGCGGGCAAACACTGAGCCGTAGCCGCTGATGGAGGTGAGGTTATTCAGGGTAAAGTTGCCCTCGGCATCGGTCATGGCGTAGTACACCACAATGAACAAGGGCACAACGGTAAACAGCACCATCCATACAAAGTACGGATAGGCCAGCTTTTTATCATAGATCTTCATGGCACATCACCCCTCGCTCCGCGCCATGATATGGATCTCGTTGGGGCCGATGCGCATACCAATGGTCTCGCCGGGGGTGCAGGCGCGGGTGGAGTGGATCAGCCACTCGCGGCCTTCGCACTCCACGTGCATCTCAAAGTGCACGCCCTTGAAGATGACATCGTTCACCACGCCCACAAGCTGGCCTTCCACGGGGGATACCACCTCGATATCCTCCGGGCGCACCACCACCTGCACGCTCTGCTCCCGGGCAAAGCCGCGGTCCACGCAGGGGAAATCCACGCCGGAGAAGGACACCAGAAAGTCCTTGTGCATCACGCCGTCCACGATGTTGGAATCGCCGATAAAGTCTGCCACAAAGGCATTTTTCGGCTCGTTGTAGATATCTTCCGGGGTGCCGATCTGCTGCACCTTACCGCCATTCATGACCACGACGGTATCGGACATGGTAAGCGCTTCCTCCTGATCGTGGGTGACATAGATAAAGGTAATGTTCATCTCGCGCTGCAGCCGCTTCAGCTCCAGCTGCATCTGCTTGCGCAGCTTCAGATCAAGCGCCCCCAGCGGCTCGTCCAGCAGGAGCACTTCCGGCTCGTTGACCAGACTGCGCGCAATCGCCACGCGCTGCTGCTGACCGCCGGACATCTGGCTGATGCTGCGGCGCTCGAAGCCCTTCAAGCCCACGACCTCCAGCATATCGCGCACCTTGCGGCGGATAGTGTCCTCGTCCAGCTTTTTGAGCCGCAGACCAAAGGCCACGTTCTCGAACACGTTCAGGTGCGGGAACAGCGCGTATTTCTGGAACACGGTATTCACCGGGCGCTTGTAGGGCGGCACACCGGTAATGTCCTCCCCTTTCAGCAGCACCTTGCCGGCGTTCGGCTCCAGAAAGCCTGCGATCAGGCGCAGGGTGGTAGTTTTGCCGCAGCCGGAGGAACCGAGCAGCGTCACGAACTCCTTATCATGGATATCCAGATTCAGCCCATCCAGAATGCGCTGTCCATCAAATTCCACTACGATATCCCGCAGTGAAACGACCACCGAGTTGTCCATTTTATATGTTATCCTCCTTGTTCTCAGATACGAAAAAAAGACAGGGAACCTGCCCCATCTTTTTTGCGTATAAGGGATGCTCCGCCCCGCACAGAAGCATGATCTTGCGCGGCGGACTTACCCTGTCACGGTTTATAATAAACAATCACAGTCGGATTGTCAATCACTCTGCCGATGTTTGCCGCAACTTTATAAAAAGCTGCAAAAAAATATACGCTGCACCTTGGTTTCGGTGCAACGTATCAAAGCAATTATTCCTGCGTTTTCAGGTCGTTTTCCGTCAGCAGAAGCGCCTGCACAGTGCTGGTGTCCACTGTATATACCGAAGTATCCCCTTCCACTTGCAGATACCACCCGTCCATACCGCAAGCGTAGGCCAGTTGCACGGTGGAGCCGTCCTCGCTGGTGACTACGGCGGTGAATACCGGTGCATCAAAGCCGCAGGCAGAAAGGTCTGCGTCCGTAGTCTGAGCGGTGGCATAGGTGCACAGGGCAGACAGCAGGCTTTGCACCTTGTCCTGTGCAAGGCTGGCAGCGGGGTCAGAGGCCAGCCGCCACACCGTCTCGTAGGCAGTGGAAGAAGCGCTGTCAGCGCTTTCGGTCGGCTCGCTGACGGCGTTCAGGGTGACGGCGGTGCCATCTGCCAGCATATAGGATACCTGCGTAATGGCCGAAGCAGTGAGTCCGGTGGGGCAGAAGCTGCCGAAGAGCCCGGCCTTATCCAGCTGGAAGCAGGCGGCCTTGTTGCCGCTGACGGTGTAGATGGCATCGTCCCCGGCTTTTTGCACATAGAGATCCCCGGTGACCGGGTTTTCTGCCCCGAAGGTCAGGGTAGTGCTCTGCCCTGCCGCCGTGACCGTAACGGTGAGCTGCGGGCTGTCCAGCCCGTAGTCCTCCCCTGCCTGCGGTGTCAGGCTGCGCTTGGCATTCAGCGCCATCAGGGCGGTGCGCATGGTGTTGCAGGCGCTCTCGTCCAGATGATAGGCGGGGTCCTGTGCCAACTGCCAGCTGCCGCCGGAATATTGCAGGGTGTAGGTCTCACCGTTGAAGGTGTATTCGATCTGCTCCAAGTCCTCGGCGGCAAAGCTGGAAAGCGGGATGCTACCTTCGGCGGCGGCGCTGGCGGCCTGCTCGGCTTTTGCGTTGCTACGAGTCACCACCCACAGCGCCGCGCCCAGCAGCACTGCCGCTGCCAGCAACGCCAGCAGGACACACTGTTTTGTTTTCATGGCGGTCTCCTTATCTGCGGCGGCGCAGCAGCACCACCACTGCCCCTGCAATGAGCACCGCCGCCGGGAGCACGAACACAAAGGTCAGCCCCAGTGCTGCGGCAGCGGAGCCTGCCACCGTGATGGGCTCGGCTTCCAGCGCCTTAGTGTCCACAAGGATATCCTGCCCCACCAGAGAGGCGGCGCAGCCCTGCAAAAAGGTCAGGTTGCCGGGCATGGACTGATAAAGCTGCTCGTTATCCATGTTGGGGCAGCCGATCCAGAGAACCTCGGCACCGGTATCCTCGTTCCGTGCCCAGACAGCCAGCGCAAAGGGGCCATCTGCGTTCCCGTCCTCCCGCTCCATGGTGGTAAGGTCGTTGATGTCGGTTTTGGCATAGGCAGCTGAGGAGCTGTTCAGCAGCGGCTCGGCGGTGACATTCTCGGTCTCAGTGATCGTGATACCCTGCGCCACCGACAGCATGACATGGGTATTGGTATTCACGCCGTTCAGCGCGGTGCTCTCGGTAGGCGTGCCGTAGTCCGGCAGCAGCGACCATGCAGAGTTATACAGTGCCTTGCTGCTGTCGCCCTCCACCACCATGCCCTCTGCGCGGGCAAGGCCGAACTGCGCCAGCACGGCGTCCAGCTGCGGGGTCTGGGCGTAGACGCTGCTGGTCAGCAGCAGCTTGCCGCCCGCCGCAAGATAATTTTGCAGCTGGCTGATCTCATCCACAAGGCCGTCCCCTGCGGAAAAATCGGTGGTGGGTGCGTTGATGATGAGCAGATCGCAGTCCTCCGGGATGGTGCTTGTGAGCAGATCCAGCGGCTGGGCGTCGATATTCTGGGCGTCCAGCGCATCGGTCAGGGAGTCGGTCAGGGTCTGCTCGCCGTGGTTGGTGGTATAGTAGGCGTGGCTCTGCTCCGCTGAGGTGAGCTTATAGATGGCAGAGGTGATCTGCTTTTCGCCGCCAAAAGTCACGCTGGCAGAGCCGGTGGTGTAGTAGTCGGTATAATCGTACTCGTACAGGTCGGCGGCATCCAGTACGGTGCTGTTCTCCCCGCAGGTGACGATCAGACTGCCGGTGGAAACATTCTCTGCGCCATACTTTGCGGCAAAGGTGGGGTACAGGGTGGGGTCCTTCTGTTCCCAGCTCAGGTGCCCGCTCTCGGCGGCATAGTGGTCCAGCAGCTTTGTGATGATGGTATCCTCGCTGCCGGTTTCACAGAGGTAATAGATGTACACATCCTTTTCAAGCCCCTCCACCAGCGCTTTGGTGCTGTCGCTCAGGGTGTACATTTTGGCCTCGGAGAGGTCGAACTCGGTATATTTTGCAGGGATGGCCCGCACCAGTAGGTTGAGCAGCACCGCCAACACCAGCACTGCCGCCAGCATAGCGGTGGACAGCAGCCCACTGCGGAACACCCTGCCCTTTTGGGAGGCTGCGTTCTTGTTCCATTTCATCGTTATGGCCTCCTCTCAGTTCCAGCGGCGCTTTTCCAACCCCTGTGCGGTGAAAAACAGGAACACTGCCGCCACGGTCAGGTAGTAGACCAGCGTGGGATGGAAAAGCTGCTGTTGACAAATTCTTCAAAGGGGGTAAACAGGCACAGGGCGCTGAGCACCGCGCTGAAGGCTTCGGTCAGCCAGCTGCTCTTGAGCAGAAACAGCGCCGTAAGCGCCACGCAGCACCCCGCAAAGGAAAGACAGCCCAGCGTAAAGCTTTTGCTGCGCAGCCCTGCTACCACGCTGAGCACAGCGGCAATGGCCGTGAACAGTGCCAGCGCTACTGCACTGCCGGTGGTGAACATGGTGCGCAGGCTGGGCATCATATAAGCCAGCAGCAGCGCCGCCACGCCGGACACGGCGGCGATAATCTGGTTTTCGGTCAGGCTGGAAAGGAACACCCCGATGGCAATGGCGGCGCAGCCCATGAGGTAATAGCACAGCAGGGCGGAAAAATTGGCCAGCGTGCTGGTGCCGGTAGCGCCCAGCGCTTTCAGCACAAGGATCATGCCCGCATCCACAAGGCAGGGCAGCGCAAAAATGACGCAAAGGGCAAAATATTTGCCCAGCACGATGCCGCCCACCGACACCGGGCTTGTGAGCAGCAGCTGGTCGGTGCGGCTGTGGCGTTCCTCCGCAAAGGAGCGCATGGTGAGCACCGGGATGTAGAGCAGCAGCACAAAAATGGTGCGGTACAGCGTGTAGTAGCCAAAATCCGGCAGGCCGTAGCCCAGATTCAGCGCCACAAAATAGATAGCCGTAGCCGCCAGCATAAAGGCGGTAAGCACCGCACCAATCATGCCGTGAAAGCAGCTGCGGAGTTCTCGTTTAAAGATGGCAAGCATCTCAGTTCTCCTCCCCTTCTGCCGGGGCTTCCTGCTCCAGCTTTTTTTCGGTCAGCGCAAGGAATACCTCCTCAAGGCTGCGGTTCTCGGCGGCAAGTGCCAGCACAGTGCACCCGGCCTCGGTCAGTGCCCGGGACACGGCGGCGCGGCGGTCGGCGGCGTCCTCGCTCTCGGCGGTAAAGGTGACCTGACCGTCCGCAGCGCTTTCCAGCTCTACCTTGCAGATGCCCGGCACGCTGCGCACAGTAGCCAGGACGGTGTCGGGCTCGCCCTGCGCGGTGGCACGCAGGCGGCTGCCCGGGTTCAGGGTCTCGCCCAGCTGTTCCGGGCTGCCCACAGCCACCAGACGGCCTTTAGAGAGGATAAGCACCTGCTGGCATACCGCCTGCACCTCGCTGAGGATGTGGCTGGACAGAATGACCGTGTGCGCCTTGCCCAGCTCCCGGATGAGGTTGCGGATATCGATGACCTGCGCGGGGTCCAGACCTACGGTGGGTTCATCCAGAATGATAAGCTGCGGGCTGCCCAGCAGCGCCTGCGCGATGCCCACCCGCTGACGATAGCCCTTGGACAGGCTGCGGATGACCCGGGGCAGCACTTCTTCCAGCCCGGTGCGGTGGGCAGCGGCCAGCACCTGCTGCTTGCGCTGCGCGTGCTTGACTCCCTTAAGCTCTGCCACAAAGTCCAGATATTCCTGCACGGTCATTTCCGGGTAGAGCGGCGGCTGCTCCGGCAGATAGCCTACACAGGCTTTAGCCTGCTGCGCCTGCTCAGGCAGACGGAAGCCGGCTACCTTTACCTCGCCCTCGGTGGGCGCCAGATAGCCGGTAAGGATATTCATAATGGTGGATTTGCCCGCGCCGTTTGGCCCCAGCAGGCCGTAGATCTGGCCGTCCGGCACCGTAAACGAGAGATCCTGCACGGCAGGGCGGCTGCCGTAGGACTTGCTCAGGTGAGAAACTTCGATCACAGCAAACTCTCCTTTTATTTCAGAAGCTGTTTTGTGGAAAGCGGCGTAGAACCAGCGCTTTCCGGTTTGGAACTGCTTTAGTTTAGATGGAAAATGTGTTTAAATTAAGACAATCCTGTGTGGGAAAACGAAATATTTGCCACCGCAAAACGCAAAAATGCCGCCTCCCGAAGGAAGCGGCATGAGATAGCCTATAATTACTTACGGCCGAAACGCTTATTGAAGCGCTCAACACGTCCGCCGGTGTCAACCAGCTTCTGCTTGCCAGTGTAGAAAGGATGGCACTTGGAGCAAACTTCGACGTGGATCTCGGGCTTGGTGGAACGAGTCTTGATGACATTACCGCAAGCGCAGGTAATAGTGCAGTCAACGTAGTTCGGATGGATACCCTGTTTCATTCTTTTCACTCTCAATTCTGGTTCTGACGTATTGGGGCCATATTTAATGTATGTGCCCATCACAACCTTCAATATCGGCTACCCCGTCGAGCGGCCTTGGAAACGATTGCCTTACTATTATAGCACGAATCGGCCAGAATGCAAGAGGGAAATTTAAGTTTTTTACAGCTTTTGCAGCGTCCAGCCTTTTTTTGCTGCCAGTTGCTCCAGCTCCCGGTAAGAAAGCCTCAGCTGCGCAATGTTGAAGCCCGGCAGCTCCGCAAGGCAGCCGCCGTCCTGTGCCCGGTGCAGCAGTTTGCGCACCGGCAGTTCCGGTTCGCCGTCAAGCGTATCCAGCCCGGCCACATATTCTCCGCACCGGGGCAGTGGCTGCTGCCAGTCGATAGTTTTGCAGACCCTTGCAAGCGTAAGGTGGTTTTGCAGGTCACCGTCTGCCGGAATTCCAGTTTCATGATGCTCTCCCCTTTTGCGCCGGAGATTCACAGCTGTTCCCGGCGCGATACTATGATATAACATTTTGTTTTATATGTCAATATAACATTTCGTTATGCCTATACTTTACCTTAAATAAAGCCTTTGAGGTAAATACCATGTATCAACGTATCCGGGATCTGCGGGAGGATCGTGATCTGCTGCAAAAGGATGTTGCGGCGTATCTGAAATGCACACAGGTCTGCTACTCCAATTACGAGACCGGCAAGCGGGATATCCCCACCGAGGTGCTGATCCAGCTTGCCGGTCTCTACCATACCAGTACCGATTATATTCTCGGCCTTACGGACGACAGCGCCCCGCCCATCACCCGCAAAGCGTAAAACTGCCCCCAAAGCAGCGCGATTTGATGCGAGCTACTTTGGGGGCAGTCTGTTTGATATAAAAATATTTCACTATGGCCCCGCATGGAAAGGTTCTTGTAAACGCGTCCATACGGCATCGTCTGTGCAAGAATGATTTCTCTCGTCTCTCCAAAGCTTCCAGAAAGCAGAGCAAAAAGAAAGTCCGACAATCATTCGAGTCAACGAACAATTCTGAGATTTTCAATGTCTCCGGCGGGGCAACCCCATACTCTGCCTTCAGAAAGGGATTTTAAGTCCCTCGTGTCTGCCAGCCTTCGGCAAAGTCGATTTTCGTTCGTTGTATCGTTTGATTTCTCATTGCGAGAGAGATTTTTCCTTCGCGAGCGAGAGGGATTCGCATTTTTTAACAAGATAATATTACCACCTTTTTTTTTCGCCTCATGTCAACCATGTAAAATTGTTTCATCTTGTCGTGTTTGATCCTCGGAGCGTCCGGGACCCGGGGCGTTCGCCCTGCCCAGATGCGCTCCTCAGGGTGGGTGTGATGAGGGGGGGGGATGGATGAAGGGTTGCTGGGTGTATTGATGGACTGAATTGAGTGATGGGTTATTGCTGATTTTTGAAGAGTACTTTTTTGAGTGATTGGGGTTGTTTTTGATGTGCTGACTGACTTTGATATCTCCTTATCTGTACCGCTCGGTTACTCAGTCCCTGCTCTCCCCTGCTACCTCTTTTGCTGAAATTTCACCGGAAGTGATTTTGAGGGATGCAGTGAGAAACGAGTACATTTGTTCGATACGAAACAATCGTTCTATTAGAAAACCGCATGGATGGGTTTTTGTGGGCACACCCATACGGTTTGAGGGTTTGAAAAGATTACTTTAGTTCACTGTAAGATTCAGACCGTTCTACTTTTTTGTTAGTAGCCAAATACTCTATGAAGTATATCAACCGATTCCATCAATTGGTTAGATTCATTATACTCTGAATAATTCGCCCTTTCCGCAACTGTCTTCATCTCCCGGTATACTCTTCTCTGTTCATTTCTCATATCTTGTGCCTGAGCATATTTCAGTCTTGAAAATAGTAAGCCAAAGTATGCCTCCTGAAATTCGATTTTCTTTGGATACTGTTCAGACCATTGCTTTGCCTTATTAATAATTTTATCAGGAACTCGCTTATATTCCGCCGACGGTGAATATATGGCTTCACTCGCAATAATAAACGCCGCCCGAATATGCATGGATTCCGGAAATTTCTGCAAATACTTTTTTATCGTTTCATATTCATCTGGTGTTATTTTTCTATGTCCCCCACTATTATATAAATTAGCAAGGCAGAGCGCTGCGACTTCTGCCGCTTCACATCGTCCATTTTCTTCATACACTTGAGCCATAAAGCGTTCCAGCTCAAACAGCTTATCCTCCTTTTTTCGTTGGACAAGGGTACGAAAGTATTCTTCTATCGCATCCAGTACATTTTTATATACATCCTCATCGTAGTTGCACTGCTTCAAAATTTCTACGATAGCATTCCATTCCTCTTGAATCTCTGCGTTAACGTTTTTATAGAGTCGCAAGTGCATCAGCCGTCCATAGTTTTGACACAGCAAATTACCGCAATCCGTTTGTTATCTGCAAGTAGCTGGGTCAATTCACCGCACTTTTTCAGGAAAGCACCATACTCATCAACTGCTTCCGCATTATGAAGACCAACGCAATACGCCTCTATAGCATCTACCGCCTCATCACGGATTGTTACCTTTTCTGATATTTCTTTTTAAAAATCGAATATATTTCAGACCGCTATTGTAAAGACGCCTTATATCTCCCCGATCAGTCAAGACGATTGCTATTCTTCGCCATAGTTCCAACTCATACCTCTGGAAAATCGGCTCACGTTCTAAAAGCACATCTTCTACCGCAGCAATATCTTTTATAGCTGAAATCCTCGACATCAAGCCTAAATAGTATTCAGAATCATTCAACTCCTCGTCTGGCGGCGTGATCGCTATTTTTTGGAACACATCACTCTCCGGCCAGTCATCCAGTGCCAGCGAGATGAATTTTGCAAAGCCCATCACAGAATTTGATTTGACCAATTTTGCAAATCGTTCAGCATCTCTCACATTCACGACATAGTCAACGATATACTCATTAATCACGTCCGGAAAGCACGGTTCCATGAGCCACGCATGATCTGGGAGCATCTTCTCTTTCTGGGTTCTCTGGTTCTGAAGCTGTATCAGTTTCTGTTTTTCCTCTTCTGTGGCCACGCCACCTCTTACACGCATATTGAGGTAAACCTCTTGCGGATCAGCGCTTAGTTTAACATATGGTGCCAACAATGAAAACTTCTCGTCTTGATCAAGGCTCTTTGAAGAACCTCCACTCTCCGCTTTTTGCGGCTCTTTGTCCATCTGCTGATAAAGCAACTCGAATAGCGTTGGTTGTGCCGGATCATCCTCTTGTTCGCTGACAGACACAAACAAATCCTCAAAGAGATTATCTGCTCCCGGTCTTCCACTCCTTGCATCAAAAAAAAGAGATCAACCTATTACAATCTTCCGCCAAATAGTTTGTACCTTGTACATCCGTAATGTTAAAAATTCCTACAATGCAAGCAACCGAAAGCACCCGAAGATACGAATCCACCAAAATATCATCGCCCAAAATTAGCTTCCAGCGTTTTTTCTCTTTATTCAAATATTCACTTAGTAATTCTTCCGTAGAGGTAAGGTTTGTGCGCCCTTCTTTACTAAGCCACACTTCAATGAACACGCTAAGGAATAGCGGACGCAAGCAAGGAGCACTCATCGAATTTCGAAACTTACTTTGTATTATTTTTTTTGCCTTATTTGCCTTATCAGCCTTGCATTCATCAATAAAGGCACTTGTACCAAGAAGCGGTAGATAGGCTTCCAAATAGTTTTCAATATATGACGCCTCGTCTTTTTTCATCGAGTGGTCCAATTGTCAAAACGGGCTTCGAATAAGTACCCGCTTCAAATTCCAACCTGGCCTCATTGGGCATTTTCCGTTTTAATTCAATCAGCCAATCATATTCTGATGCTCTCTGATGCCGTTCCAGCAATACAATTCTAAAAAGCTTGTATGGCGAATCCGAAAACGCTTCAATAAATGCCGCAATTGTATCTGCACATTGCTGTTCTTGCCCTAAGACATAGTCAAACGCCACAACAGTATCTGCAAACGGAACGAACAGATGCGCTTTTTCCGGTTTTTATACGCAAAAAGCCAAACCAGCTTGAAGGCATAGTTTTCATCCATTCCAAAATCAGGCGGCTTTTTCCTATTCCACCTTCACCTAAAATAGTCCGCCACAAGAATTTTTCCTTATCTTGTAAAAAAAACTTAGGTCATTCAGTTCCACAGTTCTACCCACGAAGGGGTTAAAGCTATTAGAAAAGTGCATTCTACCAAAAGCAGATATTGCCGTTCTGCGCTCCAAATAAGGATTCACTGCTATGACTGATTGCAATCCTGCTCTTTTCTGAAGCCGAGTCATTGCAATCTCTGATAGAAAAAAAAGTGGGAGATCCTCATAATCATCCCCATAAAATACTGGAATAGCATTCATCGGCAAATTGGGTATGGTGTCTCCACTCTTCATCAGATAAAAATAAGGGTATATCAGAGGTTCCAAGTTTCTCATACGCAAATGACATAAAGCCAGACAGGTTCGGATCTTCCATCGTGCCACCACAGCCAACAATTATGATAGGATTTGTTCCTATCAGATTTTGAATAAACTGTGCCCCACTGTTGCGCAAAATCGTTTGGTATTGTATATAGTCCGCAATAATATTATCAATACCATCTCGTTCATCATACATTCCATGAAGGTGAATCACTTTATTTTCCGCTGTGCTACGAATAATCGAAAGAATTTCCGCCGGGCATTCATAGGAAACGCCTTTAGCATTTAATGTTTCTTCTATCTGCGTATCGTAATTTGTTGTTGCAATCAGATCTCCTGCACGCCAGACTTTGCAAAGCGCCTCTTTGAACTCCGTATTGACAGGATGCAGTGCGCCAATTGTTTGATTCATAAAAGTCTGGTATGCCCCAGAGCTCTTAAGGCTTGCCCAGCAAAAAAGTAGCCGCATCGATCAGTTCCTCCGCAGTCCATGAACCAATTTTCAGATTCAACTCATTCTGCTCTGGTATTGTCAGATATTTTCTTCCCTCAGCAATCCAATTCGTCCAACTCAATCTATGAGAGCCGAGCGACATAGATGCACCTGCACCACACAAATACACAATTTTTTTCAGCGGAATGAATTGCATTCAGTAATTGTGGATATTCTGAGATATTCCTTGCAGGCATTTATTTATCTCCTTTTTCATTACTCATTTTTATCTCATAGCGTTCGATGCGTTTTCAACAGCAAGCTCCAAATATTTTAATTTCATCTTTTTCCCATGGAACTATTTTCACACTTCAAAAACACTGAGGAGGCACGGTTCTGTTAGCCCGTTATCCTTAAATATTATTCTTTAAATCAAAAAACGCCTACAACAGAAAAGCAGATTTACAGTTGCAGGCGTATATCTTTACTTCAGTTTTTCCAAAATATTCGTCAGCACTCATGCCACCAGCCAGCAGCTTCTTAACCACAGCCTCGGCTTCCGACTTTTTCGCTTCTTCTGCAGCCTTAGCATCTGCCTTTACCTTCTTCGCTTCCAGAGATGCCACTTCTTTTTTTTCGGCCTTCTTCAAATCAGACTTCTTCACTTTCAGGTCAGCTTTCAAAGTTTCAATGTTTGCAGTGATGGATGCGATCTCTGCAGTCAGGAAAACGATAGATTCCTGCTTCTCTGCGATCTGGAATGCGTAGTCGGTATGGGTAGTTTTGTGACGGTTTTTGCTACCTTTCGTTCTGGGCATTTTTGTTACCTCCGAATTGTTCGAATGCAATTCTGTAACATTATTTTTTATTCTTCTACAATAGTTGTATATGAATAACGATTTAACAGCTCGATAATTGCTTCTTTTTTGCTGATCATTTGATTTCGGATTTAGAACCACCCTGGAAACAAATCCCTTAAAATTGAATGGAATTTGTAGCCCTGCTTCTTTGACTGTTTTTATATATAATTGAACGAATTTCATTTTCTTCTTTAAAGTCATGCTTTTTTATTGCATGAAAAACACGTGCGGAACTCGGCAGGCCAAATCTAGCTCGTTCATCATCATGTGGAATGTAAAATGGCACATCCATATTTCCTATTTGCTCATTTTCATCAAGATAATGAACTTTATACATTCTTGCACCATTTATCCTTGAAAGCATAAAAATTTGTCTTACAGTTGATACTATACAGACTCCGTTATCTGATGCATATTCGTTCCACATTTTTGTATTACCAGTTTTATACGGTGTCCAACAAGTCACATATGGCACATATACATGGGATTTTAATTCATTAAGTCTCCGATAGTTTTCTTCTGATTGTTGTGCCCAGCCGTCAAAAAAAAAAACTCTAGCGGAATTTCCCCCTCATATTCATCATCAAACCTTGAAGCATTGCAAAAGAAGAGTGTCTGTGTAGAAAGCATAGATTCCAGCTTTGAGTATATTTATATATCTTCCGATTTCTAAGTTTAACCGGGGCATATATTCATTATTAATTCTGTCTATGTCGGTTGCAAAATAAATACCCATAGAGAAGCCTCCTACTTTCTTTATCCATCCTTTGCATTCTTCGCCACATTCTCATGTGTTGCCTGCTGCTCACCACGAAGAGGTGTGCAAAGTTTCGAGCAGCGTAGGCTGTATTCATGTACAGCCGTCAGATTTCACCCTACCATTGTGTTATCCCAACACACGATGGAGGTAAAATCAAAATGAAAAATAAATACAATTGGTTCGACGATAACTGGAATCCGGATGACAAACTATCCACCCAGTTTTGGCCATCTTTTGTTTACAATCTAGTACCGGGTTCCTGACCCCCAGAGCTTTCTATAATAGGGAAAATATAGGTTCTCTCCCCCGTTGACGTACAATCCTTGTATAGCATGAATAGTTCCTTCCGACACCGCAGAACTGTGTGAAATCTCACCTTAACGATAAACCCACATGTTGTCTTCTCCTCAGGCAACAGAGTCGACGCTCTGGTTTGTTGGTATTTCGATGTTCAATAGCTATCCCCACTACCTTGCTGTCTACGCTTAACACACCGCATTACTGCGACACACCCAAGACTCACTTCAAATGCTGTGGTTAGCCGCTTATTTGACAGGATTTTCGCCTATCGAATTGCACGTCCTTCGCTGGACGCACTGCCCAACCCCAATGTTGCTTTCTATTTCCCAATAAAAGTACGTAAAGTCCATTTTGTCTTGTAATACTGCGTTCCTCTGGTCACCTCATCAATCCGGATGCTAAACGGTTCATCTAAAGACATTTTCTCTTCATAAGGAATCAATGCCTTGTCTAATCTCTCCCTTAAAAAGATAATAATCAAAAAGATTCTCCCCGATCCAGTCTTTTTAGGAAACTGAGGCGTATACATTTGAAGTATGGACTCTCGATTTAGCATACCAACAAATATATCTCCTTGCTTTTTGCTTCCAAAAATGCAGATATACATTTGTAACCGTTACTGGCTTCATCCCAGTATTTTTTTCACTGTTATAATATACGCATCGATTTTTTCAATACCCGGAATTTGACTCAGTATAAAACCAGTGCTAACACCAACCGCAATTTTTACTCTCTGTGGAAGCCATAAAGCAACAAGCGAAACAACAAGAGCAATTGCTCCAAATACCGATCCCGTCCAACTACCTATCGCCCCAATAATAGCCCATCGAAGCGATTCAGTATTGTAATCTTTTTACTTGCTCTACTTCCTTTACCAATTGAAGCATCTTGAAGATTCCTAATCCAACAGCAACAATCGCTACAATAGTACATAATGTAATTATTAGCTTTCTTTTATCTATATTCTTCATGTATTTCAGCCCATTATATTCTTCTTCACATCTCAGCCGATCCTTAGATTGTTGCCTGCTGCTCACTGTGTAGAGGTTCGCGATTATCAGAGCAGCGAGAGCCACGGTCTCCCATGACTCCCCAGTATATCACAGATCCGAGAACAAGTCAGCCTTGTACACGCTTTTTTTTAACATTTTCTCTATCGTAGTCGGGCTTTTTCTTCGGTCGGCCGCGCTTCGCTTTTGCAGTGTCAGTAGGTGCAGTTTCTGCACTTTCCGACATCGGGCGCTTCGGGCCGAAGTCGTTCATTGGGTTTTAGCTTTTCAAACCGTCCTTTCTGAAGCTTATGTTTGCTTCGCTCTCTATTTCAAAGTTTCAATCATGCTTTAGCCGAGACACTGTGGTTGAGCGGTTACTTATGTTTTTCATCCAAGAGTATATTTCAGAAACTGCCAAAGCTCCCCCTGCGCAAATCAAATACGACTTAAAATTATTATAATCATCTTTATAAAGTACTAATGCGCAGAAGGCCACAAAGTACATATGTATAAAATACATTGTTTCACTCGTACTTCTTAAGTGTTTATAAAAGTTTCCTTTTTAATCTATTTTCCTTACATTCTAAAATGATTACTGCAAACATAAAGTAGAACGTTGGAAGATCAAGCAACTTCGAGATGTCGCTCCCCCCGAATAAACTGCAGAAAACTTTTACAGCACACACTAAGACAAATACAATAGCATTTTGAATGCTTACACGCAACTTATCAAACTGTTCTGCCTCGGCTATCTGCATTCCAATCGATACAAATGCAAGTGACTGAAATAATCCATTTCTCGTGGTCAAAAACAATTTAAAGTACATTCCAATTGGACAAGCAATTATCACTGGAAGTTCTTTCAAATGTTCCCTCAGTATTGTCAGAACCACTCCGATAATATATAATACTGACCCAAATTCTGCCATTTTACCAATTGAGTATTTTCTCAGCATCAGTTTTATCACAAGCAAAGCAAAAATCAAACCATTCAGATACCATAGCGTCCACGAATAATAGTTTTCCCCAACAAAAAAAATAAAATTCGCAGACAGCGAAACAAGTATGAAAGTTTCCAATTGCCTTCTATGCACCAGCCCATACAATGTCAACGGTATATAAAGGAGTGACCATACCAAATATAATCTCAGGACTTTTTTTATCCTAATCTTAAGCCGATCACCCAATTTTATATTTGACTTCTTTGCAAGTAAAAAATATCCGCTGCATGCATAAAAGAATGGAACAGAATAATTTGAAACATCGTAATAAAATAGTCTATCTGCTATATCGCTAACGGATAGAAACTGTCTTGTATGTATTCCTATCACAAGAAATGCGCATATAAACTTTATCAAATCGACTAATTTATAATTTTTCTCTTCACTTCTTGACATCTCATTCATTTTCACTTAATCAACCCTTTACTTTGAATCACCTAAAAAATTAACATACGGCTAAAGTCCGATTCATAATGTAAGAGTAAGGTCTATCCGGCCTTGCTCTTTTCCTTTAAAATGGCGGTCTGGTCTGACGAAATTTCCGATTGGGACATCACGCCCGCAGACAAATGTGTCAGCCAGCCTCCATTGTTTTGTGCTCGATTCAGCAAGTTGGGACATAGCTCCCGTTTCACGATTGAATATGTGCGTACTTTGGAAAAGCTGGATAGCCATAAATCGAAACGAAAGAAGGAATGTCAATGCTCGCAGTAGGAATCGATATTTCCAAGTCAAAAAGTGTAGCAGCTATCTTAAACCAAGATGGATCAATGCACACAGGTCCTTTTGAATTCCACCATACGCAGCCTGACCTAGACGCTTTCATTAAGTATATTTTTTGAATAGCAAGCAATCTGCAACCATCTTAATGGAAAATACCGGGCATTACCACTATCCTGTTCTGAAAGCGTTCCAGGAAGCCGGGCTCCCTGTTTGTATGGTTAATGCCTATCAAATCAAGAAATTCGGAGACATGGATCTTCGCAAGGCCAAAACGGACAAGAAAGATGCAGTGCGGATTGCCAGATATGCATTGGAAAAGAGTTATTCTCTGGTTCCATACACATCTATGGAGCAGAAATACGAAGATTTAAGATTTTTTTGGCACGACAGTATAATCAGCGAATGCTTACCCTGAAAACCAACAAAGTATTTCTACTTAATCTATTGGATGAAACGATGCCTGGCATAACCAACATCCTGCCTCTAACGACCAGAACGCCAGAAACCAGTCTTTCCGTTCTCTTTATCAATCGTTTTAAATCCTACGATCGTATAAAGAAAATGGGAAAAAGTCGTTTTCTTGACGCATTTGAAAAAATCGCAAGGAAATCTCGAAATCGCCAAACCAAAACATATGGGTTGGCAATTTACGAAGCTGCATTACGCAATATCACAACAAGGGGGAGAAAACGAATATACTCTTGCGGCTCAAGATCAATGCCTTGAACTTGTCTGTGAATCCCAAAAGGCCGCGATTCAATTATTCTAAAGATGCAGGCATTGGCTGAAACATTGCCCGAATACGCCGTGCTGCGTTCTATGGCTGGTGTAGGTGATAGACTCGGTCCCCTTATCCTTGCTGAAATTGGAGATATCCGCCGCTTTCACAGTGGAAAAGCACTCAACGCTTATGCTGGTAACGATGCGCCTCCATATCAGTCTGGAACATTTGAAAGCCACAATCGCCACATATCAAAACGTGGGAATGCGGCTCTCAGAAAGTATTGCTTTGAGGTTATGCAGGCACTCAAACTTACACGACCTCAAGATGACCCTGTCTACCTTTTTCTGCTCAAAAAGGAACAGGAAGGGAAACCGTATAATGTAGCTAAAATGGCCGGAGTCAACAAGTTTCTCCGCATTTACTACGCGAGAGCGATGGAAACGCTCAAGCAACAGTAACCACTGACTCTATTATATAGCTTTTTCAAAAATCCACAACTGCTGTGGGTTCAATTTAATGCGCCCTTTTTCCAAAAAGAAAATCGGAAAATCTATAAAAAAACTCTTGACAAATACATTAGCAAGATTCATAGATGTTGAACCTTTACAAAAAAGATAACAGTATTTTACCAGACGTTTTAATTGCTTTTTTTATCCATGCCACTGTATTCCGCTCCTTCGTTTTTAGTCTAGTTTGATACGCTCTAAATTGCGTTTATCCAAATCATCTTTTGGCATTACCATGTTTACCGGAAAACTATGAATCTTGGAAACCCGTGTTATGTTTTTTAAGCACTTTTGTCAACATTTCGGATAGAATTCGATTTTTTTTAAGGCAATATTCATCAACAAATAAATTGCTCCGCCAATTGAAATCTCCATAGCCAGCGCTACTGCAAGTGGTAAATTCATTTTAATAATAGCGCAAACTACTGCCGCCATTACCATCGTTGAAAACAATGAAAGTACTAGTGCTGTATTGCTTATATGGTATTTAATTTTACGTTTCAAGTACAAAAATTGAATTATATTTGTTGTTAGTTCACTCATGACAGACGCAATCACAGCTCCATTTTGTGCATATAGGGGAATCAAAATTGAATTTGTGATAACATTTATGATAGATGCGATTGCAGAACCTGGCAGAGAAAAGAATATACTCATTCTTTTTGAACTGTATGCCAACTGATAACATAACAAATCACCAAACCCTTTTATCAGGATAAGTGGGCACATTAATTTAATTGTAGTTCCTGTAGGGGTAAAACTATCACCATATAGCAAAACAACCGCTTGATTTGCCGTCAAGAAAAAGTCCGACAGCTAAAGGAACTACACCTAGGCAAAGAATTTGAAATCCTTTGTCCATCAGTTTATAAAATACCGCCTTTTCATTATCGTAGTAATAACTCAATCTTGGTAAAAAGATTGCTGTAACCGCCGAGCACATTGTTAAGACAATATTCACCGTACGTTGAGCATACGAATAATACCCAACAGCCTCATCTGTCGAAAGCGCACTTAGCATCGTTATATCTATTTTATTATAAATTGTGGACATAAATATAATTCCAGCAATAAATACAATTGGCTTTATATGTTTTCGAATTTTGAGGTTTACCAACGTAAATCCAACCATTTTTCTTGCATGTGGATAACATTAAAAATGTAGTTTCCACCTAAAGCCAAACTTGTTAGTAAAGCATATGCCACATAATCTTCTCTTGTCTTAACAAAAACAACCAAGAGCGCAAGAGATATACACTTGATTACAACAACGCTTCGACCCGTTATGTATCCATATTCTTCTAGGCCTTGATATATCCAGTCAATATTCAGATAATTAAAAAAATGATGGCCAAACCACAGCAAATATATAACGCCCCTTCCCCATTAAAGCCATTGTTTAAGATCAAAACAAATATGTATGCAATCAAAGATATTGTTGTCGAAATCAAATTAATAATGAACAATTCCGTAAACAACGAGTTCTTTTTTTTGCGGTATCCTCCCTAACTTTTGCAAATTCACGAACCCCATAGGATGGCAGCCCAAGGGCAGCTGCTGTAACGAAATACGAAGCAATGTTTTGTGCACTCGCAACCTTCCCAACACCAACTGGAAGTAAAATTCTGGACACATATATTGATGTAATAAAAGGAAATAATATATTCGAAGCTGTGTATATTATGTTAAACACTGAATTCTTCAGCATAGACTTTTGCATTTATATCTCCATCTTCAGCAACTTAGCCTTCTCGTTTGATATATAATTAAGACCCGTATATCCTTACTTCTTGTATAAACGCAAGACTTTTTTTTTTAGTTACAGCCAAGCCATTGCAATATATATTTCTCGCAAGCTTTACCATAAAAAAAATCCGATACCTTAGGTCCAAAAATTTTCATAATCTTTGTTTCGAATACATGAAACCTCGTAAATTTAGCCGAACTCCACGAGCTGGTATAGTGATGAATTGAACATGTGTTTCGCGTCATTCTCATCTCATTAGTATAATAATTTTTTTTGGGGCAGAAATATTCCGTTGGATATAAAGTGAAGCCATCTATTTTTTTCTATCTTATTATTCCCAATATAGCCTTTTTTTTTTTTAGACATCTCGTCACATGTTCGCATACAGTAATTATGTTATTGAAAATCGAAATGAATCGTTTTGTAATACTCTATGACGTCCAAACAGAAACCATTTCCTTGCTCTGCTGCCATCCCTAGGCCAGGATTGATGACATAAGTTGTAGAGTCTTGTGGTTCTTCTTTTCCCATAAATGCGCCCATCGCAATAATCTCATCAAAATTTCTAACAACTTCAACATCTGTATCAAAGTAAATTCCGCCGAAATCGTATAATATTTTAAATCTTGCAAAATCAGAAACAAAAAGCCCATTTTTTTTCAGCTGCTTCCCTAATATAATCACAGCTGTTCATATCAAAGTTCTTTTCATTCCACTCTATAATTTCATAATCCGGGAAATACTTTTTTTTCCAAGATTCTATACACATTAAAGCATCTTGAGGTAACGGATTTCCTCCAAACCAGCAGTAGTGAATTTTTTTTAGGTATCATAAACTCTCACCTGTAATCAAAATAGAAATTATATGGTATGCACGTGTACCAACCGCTGTTGATCATTCCGTAAGCAGTGATTCCGCCATACATTAGAATCAGGAACACCTTTACAAGCATTTTTTCTCTTCGGTTATTTATTAGCTTAAGCATATTTGGCAAATATAGAAGTTCATATGCCATTCCGTAGTATAATACCCTATTAATCAAAGGTACAAATGCGGTCATTAATGCTATGCTTAATGAGATAATCTGCATATTGTAAAAAGCAATTGAGTTTTTTGTATCAATCTCTTTTTTTTTTTTGAATAATAGTAGTATCCAATAATAGTCGATACGCCAAAAAACAGAATGGATGATTGGCTCGCAACAATTTCGTTTAGCTCAACCGAATTCAGGGTAAAATAAAACGCATAAGGGGTATATTTTATAATAAACTTTAAGATTGCGAATAATCCACTTCCAGAAAGTACGGTTAACCCTACAATTGTTATTGCTTTCTTAAAATCAAATTTCAAATATTGCAAAAAATACACCGGTACAAAGAAAAGCGCCGACTTGTGAAAAAATAAAAAAGCTATAAGGACAGCCAGGAAATACCTTTTAGCGTCTTTATTCAATATGTATTTCATTGCATAAAAACAAATCGAGACAGCAATATATTGCCTCAATCCATTATATGCATCGAAATAAACTCCAGTGACAAAATAAAACAGAACGCTAAGCCTATAATCATCAGAATCATTTAAGCATTCTTTAAATATAAGAAAAGAAATAATAAATGAAATAGCTCCAAATGTAAACCACTGATTTCGAGTTACTAATTGGCACAGTCTAACAATGTACTCGAATCCTACTTCTAGTTTTTTTTCCTTCTATACCGGCAATTTTACTTCCATTTCCCAAACGCGTGAACAATTGAAAATACATTGGATAATCTGCGCCCTTATTGTACCGGAATGCGGCCACTAATGTGGGTGGAAGAAGCGTTATTAGTAAAATAGAGATTTTTCTTCCTCGATATCGAATCCTTTCTTGTATATCAGCTAAAAATACCGTTAGAATAATCATCGGAATATATATGGTCATTCGTATATCCTCACGCGATTTTCTTTTTAGATTTATATTTTATGTAAATAAACCGATAAGCAGAAAAATTGAAACAGAACAGTGCGATTTCAGCCTTTCGAACTGCTGGCAAATACTTACAAGTAACCACATCTAAAAAAGCGTTTCTAGCATGTTTCTGAACTTGCCCAATCGTTTCCTTTGTCATTGTATTTCGAGCAAATCATCATGTTGACAAAAACCAATTCCCATACCGTTCTCGCAACTTTCATTGTACTTGTCGTTTCAGGATATGCTTCTGTAATCACTTGATATTGTTCCCCAATCCCAAACAGCAAATCATATGTTCTTTTTTTGAAAAAGAACTATGGCCAATAGAACCGCTCCGTTTAAAATAATAGTAATATACCTCTGGGTCAAAAACAATCTTATTCGCCAACATTAAAAGTTTATATGTCGTGTACTGATCCTCAAACAATTTTCCCTCAGGGCACCTAATTTTCTGCCACAGGCTCTTTTTTCCACATCTTGCTTGCAACACACGGAGTCAAATACCCATTAAACAAAAAAACTTCCAGCGCTTCCTTCTTCGAGTAAGTTGTTACCTCTTTTACTCTTGAATCAACTGCACAATCACCATTTTCAAATGAAATACAAAATGCTGGAACCGCTACATCTGCTCCGCTTTCCGAAATATCATCGTAAAGCTTTTCGATATAATTAGCATCAATCCAATCATCACTGTCAATAAATACTATCAGTTCTCCCTTTGCAATCTCCAGCCCAGCATTTCTAGCCGACGACAGTCCTCCATTTTTCTTATGAATCACGAGAACCCGGCCATCTTCTTGTGCATAGTTATCACATATTGCACCGCAGTTATCCGGCGAGCCATCATCAACCAGTATAATTTCGAGATGACGATATGTTTGCGCCAAAATACTGTCTATGCATTTTTGGAGATATTTTTCAACATTATATATAGGCACAACAACTGAAATCAATTCTTCCATAATCTTTTTACCCAACCTTAATTAATAGCACCCGAATAGAATTATAATCCTTGTTATCACATCAGATGCTATTATTCCACAATTTATGTCTTTGTAAAACAAAAAAGCAATTCTATTTCTTATACTACTTTTATAGTTTTTCACTTTTTCCAAAGAGCTTTTGCTGGACACAGATATATTTGAATTATAGCAATTTAACAGTTCGCATGCGGTATCCAATCTGTTATTTTTATATTTTTCAAAATATCTAAATTCATATTTCAGCCGACTTTTCAACTTTCCGCCATCGATTGATGTATTCGTATTATATCTTCTGAATAAAATATGTGGTTTTTTGTCAAAAAAAGACATTTCCCCCACATGCAAGGCAAGCCAACAGCACCCAACTATCATGGGACGCATGCATTTCTATTTGTGATGAATTCTTTACCAGATTTCGTAATGTGTTATTAAATACAAACGTGCATCCGGCAAGTCTCCCTCTCGTTAACATCGAAGGAAGGTTAATGCGCAATCCATGATAGCTCTGCACATGTAATGGATTTAAGTTTTCATCCACTCTTTGAAGTGCCGAACAATACAGCAACGGTGTTGACTGACTTTCTTCTTCGAGTATCTCGATTGCGGTTGAAAGCTTATCTTTTTCCCACACATCATCTTGATCCGAAAAAGCGTAGTAATCTGCTTCATCGCATTCATCTAACGCGGTTAAAAAGCTTTTCGCAAAACCCAGATTATTTCCCTTTTCTATTTTTTTACATTTTTATGCTCTTGATACGAAGCCAATATATCTGTAGTTCTATCTGAAGATCCGTCATCTCGTATATAAAGGCGAACATCCACCCCTTCCTGTGACAGAATACTATCTATTTGTTCTTTCAGGTACTTTTCTCCATTATAGGTTGACATTACAACCTGCACACTCTTTTGTATTCATTTATTCTCCTATTAATGACAAGTAAATTTTCATCAATCTATTAGCAGTTTCCTGCATATCGTATCCATTCTCCGCAACTTCTCTATTTCGAATATAACGAGTTTCTTCCGGAACTTTCGTCAGATCAATCATATTCGCAATTGCATTTTCATTCTCTGAAACATCAAACCATGTGACTGCATCTGTCACTTCCACTTCCTTGGGTAGCTCTCTTGACAGATAACACTCCAGCCCTGATGCCTGCGCTTCGATAGCTACAATTCCAAGTCCTTCCCAAGTCGATGGAAAAACAAAAGCGTCCATTGCGCATAGATATTTATTTACATCCGTGCGCACTCCACAGAAAATAACGCTGTCACATAAATTAAGTTTTTCAACCTTGCTCTTAATGGTATCCTGTAACTCTCCGCCACCGAGCAACAACAAATATGCATCTGATTTTCGTTCTTTTTATAGCTGCAAAAATATCAATTAACTTCGAATGATTTTTCTGATTGGTAAATCTTCCTACATGTCCAATAACAAAAAGCATTCATAGGAATTCCATACATTGCTCGAATTTCTTCTCCGTATTCGGTACAAAACCGAAATCCTTTTGTATCAATTCCATTCTTGATTATTTCAAAAGCTCCATTCCCGTACATCCATTTTCCTGCATTGTCCGAACATGCCAAACGATAGTCAGCATTATCATATAGGTATTTTCTATTAAACTTGTGTAGCTTTTCAAGTTTACCTCCCACGCTTGGGAATGTATTATGGGAGTGCACAACGACCTTTATGTTAGGAAATCTCTGTAACACCTTCAAAATCAAAATATCTATCGCCGAATTTTTTATGAATATGAACTATATCATAATTTCCTTCTCGCAGTATTTTGTCAATTGCAAAATAATAACCCAAAAAGTTTATATGTTTGGGGACCTTATAAACTGTGGAGCCCATTTTTTTTTTTGAACTTATCTCCGTATGCTGGCGTATCCGATATAGTGAGGAAATCAAACTCTACCTTTTCCTTATCAATAAACCGGTAAACATTATATAAGAAACTTTCAATCCCCCCTAATTCTCCATTCAATTCAGAATGTAGCACTCTAATTCTTTTCATAGTTTTACTTTCACCCATTCGATTGTTCGATTATTCGATTAATTCCAACCACCGTTTTTCCATCAGGAACGGATTTTGTAACGATTGCACCTGCTCCAATAACGACATTGTTTCCGACAGTTATATTGCCTATGATTTTTGCGCCTGCTCCAATAAACACATTGTTTCCAATCACTGGAGCTTTATTGTTTTTCAATTCATCAACACCGATTGTGACTTGGTGCATTATTGTACATTGCTCACCAATTGACGCTTTGCCCGACAAAACAATTCCTAGAAGATGGGGTATTCTTACCCCCCCCCGATATTAGTTTCCAAAGGAATGTGATTATATTTGTTGTATGTTAATTTCATGATTATTCTGAATGGAATGCTGCATATTCTATCAAAAATATCGTATTACCGTTAATGAAACTGTTGCCGAATCGAAAGATACAAAAAATAAGTGATTTTTTATGTCTTTGTTTCGATCCAAATCCTTATCAATTATCAGTTTTATATCTTTTGTCCGCACTGTTCTTTTTACTCCTCTTCCAACAAGGCATTAATTATATGGTTTCCACTTTCCACATATTTTCAAACAATATCCCGTGTTCCTCTGATACTCTCTGAGCATCGAATCTATTATGTACGTCTTCTACTCCCTTCGATACCAATTTATCTTTCAAACTCCTATCCCGATAAATCTGTAATACAGCTTCACTTGCCCCAGTAGCATCATCTACTTCGACGAGCAACCCATTTTCTCCATTTCGGATGATATTAGGGATGGCATCAACACTGCTTGCTACAATTGGCTTGCCTGCCATCATGTATTCCGGTAAAGCCAATCCAAATCCTTCCCAACGACTTAATAGACAGGCAACATCAAAGAGTTCTACATAGCTCATCGGATCATCAACCCAACCTGTAATGTGTAAACTGTCCGCGAACTTGTTTTCTTCAGCGTATTTTCTGATTTCTGCTTCTTGGTTTCCGCTTCCGACTATAACGAAATGTGCATTAGGGATTTCATCCTTGACCAACTTCGCCATTTTTACAAACACATCTGGTGCTTTCTGGGGGCTAATACGTCCAACCATACCAACGACATATGCATCTTCAGGTATGCCCAAGCTGCTCCGTTTAACTGTTCCGTGTTCTCCGCTTTCATATGCTTCGATGTCCACCCCGTTAAAAATGACTTGTAGCTTATCTTCTCTACAAATTTTTCTTCTCTAAAGCTGACTGCTTTTCCGCATCTGAAATGCAGATGATCTTCTCACAAAATGGAGCTGCCATTTTCTCGATGGCTGTGTACATTGCTCTTTTTTTTTTTGTCAGAGCACCGCATATTGAATGCCCAGCCATGTGGGTTATATACACAGTGATTTTTCAATCCGATATCCGCCACACGAGCAATCGCACCGGCCTTACTGGAATGAGCGTAAACAATATCGGGATTATATTTTTTTTATCAACCTCCGAACTTCTTTAATCGAGTTCAGATCACTCACCCCGATTGCCCTGTTCATTTCAATTTGTTCAAAAGAGTCCACTAAGCCATCATAATCTTCCCTATTAAAATCTTGGGAACAGACCAAGATATTTTCAAATTTTTCTTTATCCAAATACTTGAGAAGCATTCGGATGTAGCGATCCACGCCGCCAGCAGCTTGCGCCACATGCAGTATTTTGATTTTTTTCTTCCTCATCCCTCAAATACTCCTTATCTTTTTTTTCCGCAACTCGATATATAGACTTAGCGCCTACTAAGTAAACGTGTTGTACAACTTTCTTTGATTCCACTCCTCTATCCCATCCTAAATCTTTTTTTTTGCGCAAACAAGCCCACGGCGGATCACTCAATGGCAATCCACCGTAGGCTTGAACTCTCCTTCAATCTTTATTTGCTGCTCCTTTTTTGTGGGTCAAAACAGAGCTTCCAAAAGCCACCTACACATATAACCCTCAGGATTTCCCGCTTCTTGCAGTTGTTTAACAAATAAAACTTTTGAAGGACAACTCAAGCCGTCAAAACCCTTTAGTTATCGTAGTTTTTCTTGGTTGACCCTATTATATCTCTAGCCCCTTTTTTTTCTCTATCGTTGGAACGGACTTCTGCCGGATTCCCTCGTAGTTCGTGTTATCAATATCGTCATACTCTGCGCCGCTTACATGATGTCCCGACCGGTTATAACAGGTCACCTGACAGCCTTGCTGTGCCATCCGCGTGCACAGCTCCTTTACAACGATTTCTACGCCGCCCTCTCTCGACAATCGCTTCTGTCCAAATACCGCAATTCTAAGGCCTCTCTCCATCTCGTCTCTCCAACCGTTTTCCTTCCATGTACTATTTTTTTTACTCCCCACGCCCCAGCAAGCACACCTTGAAGGTCTTAAAAATAATCTTCCAATCCACCCAGAAGCTGCGCTCTTTGACGTATTTCACGTCCAGATCCATCCACTCCTCAAAGGAGAGGTCATTGCGGTGCGGGGCGATCTGCCAGTAGCAGCTCAAGCCGGGGGTCACATACAGACGCTGTTTTTTCGTAGTCGCCGTACTGCTCCACCTCGCGGGGAAGCGCCGGGCGGGGGCCAACGATGCTCATATCACCCTTCAGGATATTCCACAGCTGCGGCAGCTCATCGATGCTGGTCTTGCGGATGAAATTGCCCACACGGGTAATGCGGGGGTCGTCCTTGATCTTGAACACGGGACCATCCATTTCGTTCTGGTCTAGCAGGTCGTCCAGTTTTGCCTCTGCATTGGGGCACATGGAGCGGAACTTATAGAACTTAAAGGGCTTACCGTTGCGGCCGATACGCTCCTGACTGAAAACAGGACCCGCAGACGGGTCGTCCACCACAATTGCAATAGCCGTAGCCAGCATGACCGGCGACAGCACCACCAGTGCCAGCGATGACAAGATCACGTCCTGCATCCGACGTCCGATCCCAGTACAGGCGATGGTCGCGCAGATTTTCCTTTGCGGTTAACTTCAACTTCCTTATCGATTCCAACAGTATTCGTAGCCATTTTTTCTCCTCACATAAATCCTTGTCTATGCACTTCTTATCGTCATTCGTTTTATCGCAATTTTCAGAAATAGTGCCCTATCAACACGGCATATTTGCGATATGCAGTTTGCGGATGTTGCTTGGACATTTAAAACGCAAACTTCTATAAAGTAATCTCTTTAACTCACACCGTTCCGGCAAGCACCTTCCTTTTTAGATAACCGTTCCTCTTCTCCCAAAAATTGACAGATTGTTATCACTGATCTCTGGACAGACAAAAAGCCCTCGGACGACAGCTTCGCCCAAGGTCATTTCAAATGCAATGTGGCCGTAATGAAAACCAGGACGTCATGCTACAGCTCAAGCGCCGCATGTGTATTGATCCAAGTATGTAATATTTCACATTTTTGTAGAACCTCAACAAGCCCACTTCATTTTCACACCTTTGCGCATCACGCCAGCAAGGGAAACAGCAGTGGGCTTTTTATTTTGATCTATCATTCGGGTTTTCTCATGATCTATCACATGATTGTTCGCAAACAGACATAAGCCCACTGGATTCACCTCCTTACCGCAATCAAGGCGTATCCTTCCATCACAAAACAGAGGATACCAGTTCTTCTACGTGGCCGTCTGAATTCTCTTATTATTCTATCATGGTTATATCTGGGAATCAATAGAAATCCGAGGAAATGTATCCATCCATGTTTTAGAAAAAAAAATGCGATTCAGCCAGAACTTTTTTGCACATTGCCCAGTTTCGCATGAAAGCTCCAGATGAAATCATCGATGGACAAAATGTGTGGTCATATAGTTGTCCAAGGCGCTGGAGAGTGCAGTCAGGTGTGATAGCCGCTCCGATGTAATGACAACCGTTAAATAGAACGCCCCCTCGCGCGGAAAAACCAGTTCATGCCGTCACATCAGTCAGGAGTCCTGACGAGGTATATCGCACAGTACTACATAATTTTTACTCTCTTCCCTGCTGCCCCTATTATATATAGGTATAACTTGCATGCCGTCACTGCAGCTACCACCTGCTCTGGGTCAGGCTATTTTTTACGCTAAAAAGGCCCCCGCCGATCACATTTCTGTGAAAGACAGAGGCCTTCTGCTGCTAGATTTTAATCAGGTCTGGGGAGATGGAACAACTATCTCATTCTACCGAGTCAGCGTCCCCTTCCAGATTTTTAACTACCCCCGGGGTTAGGTGTTCGCCCATGTCTGCCTGAATCAAGGCGTTGATATAGGCATTCAGGCTCATCCCCTTCTCTTTAGCATACTCCTGAATCTGCTCCTTCTGACCTTTACGGACAACAAGGTTTATCCGGTCGTAGGCTTTTTGCATTGTATTTGTTGTGGCTTGCCGCACTGGTTCTTCCACCCATTGTAGTCTCTCCACTCTTATATGTATTGTTTATTATGCATGATGATTGCTCCCAATTATGCATAGTGCATAAAATCATCGTTTTTTCTTTGTGCAACATTCCATCTTGCATAATTGTGCAATCATGTGTATACTCATGCCATCGGGAACACCGGTTCTCACATCCGACCATTCACCCAACGATTTGAAGAGAGGTACGCACATGAGTATCAACGTTTTACTGACCCTTGTCGAGCAGTACAAGGAGGCCGCCCAACTGATCGAGGCCGCACAGGCTGAGCAGGAGCAGCTGAAGATCCAGATCCGCGAGGCACTGGCTGAGCGCTCCACCAACTATCTGGAAGTAGGCTGCCACAAAGTCCGCCTGTCTGATTTCTCCAGCACCCGACTGGACAGCAAAGCCATCAAGGCCGTAGCTCCCGACCTGTACGACCAGTACAGCAAAACGGTCACCGGCACCCGCCTGAGCATCACCTGACATCACCCGAAAAAAGCCCCATACAGCGCCCACCGACCAAAGTTTGCGCTGTACAGAGCCCTCAACCACCCGCCGGGGCGGGCTACACCAATATTATACCTGTCCCGGCCTTTTTTATCAAGAGAAAGGACCGAAAAATCATGAAACAGACTGTCAAAACCTCCCGCGCTGCTGGTCAGCTGGAAAAGATGTTCCGCGAGCTCAACAAGCACTACTTTGCAGGTAAGCTGCCCGAGCCCATCATCAGCCTGAAAAAAAGACCCCGTCCGCGTATGGTCATATTACCTGTTCCAAGGTCTGGCAGGCAGGCGGCGAGAACAAGTACGAGATCAATATTTCGTCGGCTACCCTTGACCGTCCTATTGAAGAGACCGCCTCTACCCTGCTGCACGAGATGGTGCACGAGTACTGCATGGAGACCGGTATCAAGGACACCAGCAACAACAACGGGGTCTATCACAACCGGCGTTTTAAGGAGCAGGCCGAGGCACACGGCTTGACCGTCGACCACCACGAGAAATACGGCTGGACCATCACGAGCCCGTCCGAGGAGCTGTTGGACTTCATCATCTTCCAAGGCTGGCAGGATATCCAGATGGGTGAGCGGCTGGCATGGTCGGATATGGCAGGCACCGGAGCAGGCAGCAAGGCACCCGGCAGCAGTCAGACCGGCGCACCCAAGCCTCCCAAGGCAAAGAGCAGCACCCGGCGGTGGATATGCCCCAAGTGCGGTACCATCATCCGGAGCACCAAGGATGTGCGGGTCATCTGTGCGGACTGCATGGAGCTGTTCGTGAAGGCTGACTAATCACAGCAAGACAGAGAGCGAGGGCACGAGTGAGAGTAGTGTTATATATAAAATTACAGGAGGCTCCTCATGGATACTTATAAAATCGCTATTGACACCTTTCTTGCCGAGACATCCGAGTGCAAAGCCAATGGGTGCGCCGTTTTTTCCGGGGCAGACATCGCATTTCAGGACATCCAGTTGCACACGCACCGGAACAAGTCAGAGCTGCATTTCATGGCCGGACACACCATGCTTTCTGTCCCCCTTGCCAGCATCCTGAGTATATTGAAAAGCTGGTATTGCGAGATATCCAGTCCACCGAGTACGAGATCATCACCAAAGAGGGCGGCACCATTACACTTGACGTTTTTTAGAAGTGCACTCGTAAAGACAGAGATCCGCCGGGCTGTGAGAGAACGCCCATTATTTAAAGGAGAGCAGCCATGACCATTATATCAGAACGCTTGCAGCACCTGCGCCTGACGCACGGCTATACCCAGACCGAGCTTGCCCGAACCATAGGTGTGACCCGCCGGGCAGTCTACGCATGGGAGCACGACAAATGCCCCGAGATCCCTCATCTGATCCAGCTTGCCCAATTCTATCAGGTGTCGACCGATTATCTGTTGGGGCTGACGGAGTGAGGTGCTCCCCCGCCACCGGAGGCCTTACCGGAGACTTTTTGCCTGCGATAGTGCGGTCATCCATCAGTCCGTGCGACAACAGCCACAACGCTCCATATTTTTAAAAAGTGCACTTGTAAATCCAACTAATGGAACATATTGCGTGCGTTCCTTCCTACGCGAAGCATCCATTGACTTGTTGATTGTCAAACTATATAATAATCTTAGTGGTCAGAAAAGATTATTTGTGAAATGGGTGGTAAAATTATGAGAATTGGCGAAATTGAATCAGATATTGATTATAGACACGATAAGGCGAATAAATGGGGAATTTGGACAACGGGGGCTCTGACGTCTGAAGGAAAAAAAGATTCTGAAAAAGTATCCAGACTATAAAATTCTAAAAGATGACTGGATGGTAGAAAACGATGACGAGTTTTTCGCATCAGTAGTTTATGCCTATATGGTTGATTGTATTTTACAAGAGTATAGCGACAATGAGTATTTGATGAATGAATATATAAAAAAAGCAACCGAGGACAAAATAGCAACTCGTCCAAGCGGAAGAAGGGAAATGTCTCGCAAAGGTATAAATGTTGCGTTCTTAAAGTCGTTCGAAGATTATATAAAGGAACAAAAAATCCCGGCATACTTAAAAGAGAACAAGAACAGGAAGAAAAAAGAAAGAGCAATAGCGCGAGCGCTTTCAGCCGAATATGAAGCAAAACATCCTCATGTTCCGTGTCCCTACTGCAAGTCTACAAACACCGAGAAGATCAGTACCGTGAGCCGTGCCGTGTCTGTGTCTCTCGTGGGGGCTGCCAGCGGGAAAATCGGCAAACAGTGGCATTGCAAAAACTGCGGCAGCAATTTCTAATCGCCTGCCCCTGACCCAAAACAAAAAAGCACCCTGCCATTCAACATCGAGTGACAGGGTGTTGTATTATGTGTGTCATAACGTCCGATTCTATCATCTGTGTATTATCCCCACAAGTAGTTACGCCGCCGGGCAGAGAGTACCGCATTCTAAGTGAACTTTTAAAGAGCAGAGCACTCCCGGCGGATTTACGGCTTGATGATTGAGTTTGTTCCATTTCTGGAAAATAGGGTTATAACTAGAATACAGGTCTTTCTCTACTTGTGTGGAAAAGGTTGATGGCTGAATTTTCTTCAGCTGTGTGGCGAATCCCCCATCAATCCGGGGGGTGCTATTTCCCCAGCCTGTTGTGGAATCTCATCAATAAAGGGGTCATCAATTTAGTGACACCCTACCCATTGCTCAATTGTGAGTGATAGGTTCAAAGGTCGCGTTTTGCTACCTCTAAAATCAAAGGGTTGTAGATTTGTGGACACCCGGTCATAGCACACTTCTGCGCACGGTGGACATTTTTTGGCCATTGCCACAAGTGGCGATGGGAGCGTACCAGACAGTACAGGGCAGGGAGTTTGTAATCCCCCCTCATGCTGCGAACGAAACGTCGAGCGTCTTGACCCGCTTTCAACTAGTGTCAAACTGTCACTAGTTGATGGAAATAGAACAGTTTATCGACAAATCAGTCACCCTCAAATTGAGGGCTACTGACGGAAAAAAATGTATGATACGATTGTTCTTAATATGAAGAGTGTAATGGAGATCTGCCGTCTGTCACGAGCGCAACAAAGACAGTCTTGGATAAGTCTTCAAGGGGATTTCAAATTGAAACCGCCTCCTTGAGTCATGTTTCAGGGTGGTCGTGGAATGCGACTCCCTTTTTGGCAGCTTAAAATTCAGCCACGAAACGGTGTCCACAGTGTAGACGCCCTTGTATTATACGGTAACACGATATATTCCGTTCGAGGTATACTTTTTAATGGTATCAAAGTCAGACAGAATCACACCGCAGCAGATGTTTTTCTCAATTATTTGAGATATTTCACTCTGATCAAATCGTCGCCCATTTCTGATATGCGTCCTATTGGTGAAGGATTGACAAAGAGGAAGGTATTCGCTGGCGCTCATACCATTTAGATCAACTCAATCTTGAAAAAGCTCACAGGTTCGCTTAGTCAAGATTTCCGTTGGCGTGATCATGTTAACCGAGCGTTTCTGTCCCGTCCTCATGCTTCGGCCGTTCAAAAAGCACTCGGCTAACACAACCACGCAAAAAATCAAATAAAGAAAGTCGAATAAAGGAGCGGCGCCCGTGCGCATATTTTTCACTTTGTTATATAGTATAGTGAATTTCGTGCGCATTTTACTGCTTTGTGACCCACCAAACGTTCTTATTTCGCAGTTCTCCACTTGTTGCGCGCTTTTTCTGTAGATCGTATCCATATTGCTGCAACCATTGACGTGCGCAGGTATAGCTTGGCAACGATTTCTCGGCGTGTCCATCTGCCTTGTTGTAGATGTGCCCCAGCTCAAAGAAGATCTTCTGCCAGTCTTGATAGTAGCGTTCCTCATTCAGATGGGCATCCAGATACTCAAGCAGCAGCGGCGGGTCAAGGCGCTCTACTTTTGCAAGCAGGCTTTCATCGATTTTTTTCAGCAGCTCTGTCTGATACCCCTGTTCGAGCATTTGCAGCAGGAAAACACGTTCTACACGAGCCTGCAAGGTCGCACGTTTCCGCCAGCAGTATTCACCTTCCCGTGGATCCAGAACGACTGTATGGCTTTTTTTCAGTATTTCCACTGTTTCAGGCTGATGCAGGTATGTCTTCCATGCCTTCCTATCATCAAACCATTTCCGATATGCCTCGACCGGTTCCAGCTGATACTTCTCGATTTTTTTAAGTTCCCCTTCCAGACGTTCTTTGGGGTAATGCAGCAAATACACCGCGCAGGTATCCCCCTCATCCAAGGGACGTTTGCGGCCAAGGATCTGTGCATTAACGAGCGGGTTCCACAGTTCACTGACAATATATTTCAGCGCACGGTCTTTCATATCCACACCATTATAGAGGGTCGTTGTGGTCAGTGTGACCTGATGCTGCAGAACATTGCCCACAAGCACATCATCCAGTTTGTCAAACTCCTCCGCTTCCTGACGGTATTTGGAGCACAGGCACGCCACATCCTCTATGCCTTCTGCTTTCAGAGTGTCCCGCAGTTTTTCGCAGCTTGGCGATGGTGTTCGCAAAAACAAGGATCTTTTCTCCCGGCTGTACCCGGCGGATGATATCCAATTCGTCATCGTCACGGTAGAAGAACTTCACGCTTGACACAAACCGATAATCCATCGGCAGACGATAGTGCTGTCCCTCCGGGATCATTTTCCGCAGCTCCCAATAATCAAAGAAGGGGCGGGCGGTTGCGCTCATAAAGATGCAGGTCTTCGTTGTCCACAGCTCTTTAATCGCCTCATAGCTTGCATCCACATGATCGTTGAAGCTGGCATCTGTTACCATGTAGTGATACTCGTCTGACACGATATAATCAAACGATCTCAGATAAGTTTTGGCGGCATCTTCATTCCTTTGCAGGAAGGTTTCCAGCCACTGGTATGTTTCAACACAGATGGTGTGCTCATACTTGTTATCTATGGCGGGTTTGTTGACAATTCCTCCAAGCGCGGGATCATAGTCCTCGTAGGATACCTCTATACTCCCCAAACGGTTCACATCGCGCTCGATCTGGTTGCGCAGAGCTTCGCGATTGCACAGAATCAGGATACGCTTACGACGTTCATATGCCCACGGCAGCAATGTCTTCAGAATAAAATAGGTCTTGCCGGAGTTCGTGCCCGCATCAAGCACCACGATTCCATGCCAGTTCTTGTAATCCTCACCAACAAGATCTGTAATGTACTGTTTTGCAGGCTGTGGAGTTGCCCCGGCGGTTTCCGGTTCTTCCTCCGGCACAATGAGATCAAGCTGTTCGTCGGCCTCCTTTTTCTTTTTTTTGCGAGAGGCAGTAATCCAATCCAGAATCTCCTGCAGTTTTTGCTGTCGTTCTTCTTCCGTCAACGAGGCAGGGTCAATGTGCTGCTCCTGCTCATACTCCCGTTGTGCCTCAGCCAGCTTCAGGTAGAAACCATCGAATGGCCAGCGCTTCTCTTCATCACTCATATTGATCCGCGTCTCCTTTTTTTTTGATTTCACTATACCATATCATTTCGTTTTGCTCAAGGGACATTGACCCATTTTTTTTACTTTCCCTCCCCTTCCCCATCTTGATCTTATCTCCGTGGCGATTTTTGCGGGTCAGCTGCTCTAGGGGGTTCAGGGCGTCATAGTTGGCTCTCAGGTCGTCCGCATACAGTGCCACATACCGCCGGGTCATGGTAAGGTCTGCGTGTCCCAGCAGCTTTTGCAGACGGAACGGGTCGCCGCCAGCTTGGATATACAGCTTCGCGTAGGTGTGCCGGAACAGGTGCATAGAGGTCTTATCCACGCCTCTGCTATGATTATAATTCCAAATCGCATTCCCGAGCGAATTCAACGTCATCTGGTTGCCATACTCCGAGACAAACAACGGGGCTGTATGGTCGCCGCTGCGGTGCTCCAGATAGTCCTCCATGATCCTGACCAGTGCCTTGGAGAGCGGCACGATCTGTTGATTACGCGCCTTCATGTGGCGGAAAAACACTGTCCCGGCGGAAAGGTCCAAATCTCCGATCTGCAGGTTGAGCAGCGTGGACGCACGGCAGCCGGTCCCAAGCAGGAAGTTGACAATGACCCAATTGCGGTATTCCAGCAAAGGAGCAGGTCTTGCAGTCCGGTTCCTTCAGCAGCTTCTGCAGCTCGTCGGTGGTATAGGGTTCTTTGATCGGATCATCGGCACGCACCAGTCTGATCGGATACTTTTCCAGATAGCCTTTTTCCATGCACCAGTACAAAAACGCACGCACCATGCGGAGGTTCGTATTGATGGTCGTATCATGGAGCTGCTGGTCCTTCATATAAAAAATATAGTCCTCCACCGTTTCCTCTGTGATGGTAGTGATGGGCTGCTCTGTATTCCCCAAAAACCGAAAGAAGCTTCTGCCCTTTGCGGCGTAGAAGTCGAGTGAGCCTTGGGAGAGGTTCTTGAGCCGGTTGTACTTTTGGAACCTTTCAAAGGCCTGTTGGATGGTAGGGTTTGCCTTGGCAGCGGGTCTTAAATCACGGTTACGCACGAGAGAGACTCCTCCTTTTTTTCGCGAAAAATCCCTCTCGCCCCTCTAGCGCTTCCAGAAAATGGAACAAAAAGAAAAAACCCAGAATCATTCGAATCAACGAACAATTCTGAGCTTCTGCATGCCGCCGACGGGGGTCGAACCCGTACTCTGTCTCCAGAAAGGGATTTTAAGTCCCTCGTGTCTGCCAATTTCACCACAGCGGCGCAACCCCGGCTTACAAAGTCCTGCTGCCCTCTGGCTTGAGAGAGAGCCGGGAATAACAGGTGTGAGGAAAAATTATTACAACCACACTGCTATTCGCAATCTGGTGGTATTAACATTTTTATTAAATCAGCGGCTTTTATGATACAATAGTTTCCCTGTTTTGTCAAGAAAAACCGCTTATTCGGTGCTGCTTACACCTTGCCTCCGTGCAGCTCGGCGTACATCCGGGAGCGGCACTCGGCCACTGCGGGGGTCATGTTGACGTAGTGCTTGTGAGGGCATTCCAGACGCAACTCGCTCTCCCAAGTCTCCTCGGTGAGCTGCTTTGCAATATAGGCCTTCTTTTCTGCAATAGAGGGCAGTTCAATGGCCAGCTCGCCGCCCAGAATATGCGGCACCAACAGCGGGCGCACAGCGGTGGGGATAAAGGTGATGGTGCGTTCGATGGCGTCCGAGTCCAGATTGACCATAGTGACCGGCTTACCGGCCTCGATGACCTCGCCGTCCATGGCAATCAGGTCGCACTGTGCCTGACCGTTTTCGTCGTACAGACGCCAAGGCATCTTTTTGCCCGGGATGATGGCCTTGCTGGCGGAGTCCGAGCACTTCATCTTGGGGGTGTAGCTGCCGTCCGGCTTCTTCACTGCCACCAGCTTGTATACGCCGCCGAACACGGGGTCCGAGGCCGAGGTGATGAGGTTCTCGCCCACGCCGTAGGAGTCGAAGTGTGCGTGCTCGTACAGTTCCATGTTGGCGATCTTCTTCTCATCCAGACCGTTGGAGGCCACCAGCTTGATGTAGGGCTTGCCGGCGGCATCCAGAGCCTTACGCAGCCGCTTGGAGCCGCGGGCAAGGTCGCCGGAGTCGATGCGGGCGCTCTTGACGCGGCGGTTGGGGTCATTAGGATATTTCTCAATGAGGTAGTCGTCCAGCTTGATGAGGTTGGGCAGACCGCTCTCCATAATGTTATAGGTATCCAGCAGCAGGCTGACCGAATCCGGGTAGGTATCGGCAAAGGCCTTGAAGGCATCGAACTCGGTGGGGAAAAACTCGATAAAGCTGTGTGCCACGGTGCCCACGGCCTTGACCTCTGCACCGAACTTCATCTCAGCCAGACAGTTGGCCGTACCCACACAGCCTCCCAGCACTGCTGCGTAAGCACCATCGTTGCCGGCGCTCTCGCCCTGTGCACGGCGGGTGCCGAACTCCATGACGTTGCGGGGGGTGTGGGTGTTCAGACCGGTGACGCGGGTGGCCTTAGTGGCGATCAGGCTATGGAAGTTCATGGTCTGCAGCAGGTAGGTCTCGATCAAGATCGCGCCCACCAGATCGCACTCGATGCGCACCATCTGCACATGGGGGTAGTAGCAGACCGTGCCCTCGGGCAGGGCGTACATATCGCCCTTCCAGCGGTAAGTGCGCAGATACTCGCAGAACTCCTCACTCATGCCCTTGGTGCGCAGCCAGTGGACATCCTGCTCATTGAAGTGGTAGTTCAGCAAAAAGCGGGTCAGCTTGCGCTGGCCGGCGCTGATGGAATAACCCTGATTGTCCGGGTTCTTGCGGAAGAACATATCAAACACCAGCGTGGTATTCTTAAAGCCATGCAGGAACAGGCAGTTTGCCATGGTGAATTCATAAAAATCCACCACCATCGCGGGGTTATCGTAGTCCTCATCGGGGATATAAGGCTCAACCTTGATCTCGTTCATGAATGTTTTCCTCTCTATTTATACCCGGCGTCAGCTCTTCCCTACTGCGCGCCGCCTGCCGCTTGCCCGGCAGGGGGATCCTCCGCCCTGTCATGACAGAGCGTTTCTATCATGATAGCACGATTCCCCTGCCGGTGCAAGTATTTTCGCGCAAAAAGACCGCTGCACAAACGCTGTGCAGCGGTCTCTGCGCTTAAATCAATAGATTCTTTTCAGAACAGGCTTAGCCGTTCATGATGCTGGGGGTGGCGTTCTTCAGCACAACGTCGTGGCTGCCGCCCTCCACGATGGAGGTGGAAGAAACAACGGTCAGCTTGGCCTTCTGCTGCAGCTCAGGGATGGACAGAGCGCCGCAGTTGCACATGGTGCTCTTCACCTTGTACAGGGTGGTCTGCACGCCGTCCGCCAGAGGGCCTGCGTAGGGCACATAGCTGTCCACGCCCTCCTCAAAGCTCAGCTTGGTGGAGCCGCCCAGGTCGTAGCGCTGCCAGTTGCGGGCACGGTTGGAGCCTTCGCCCCAGTACTCCTTCATATACTGGCCGTTGATGCGCACCTTGTTCGTGGGGCTCTCGTCGAAACGGGCGAAATAGCGGCCGAGCATGAGGAAGTCCGCGCCCATTGCCAGTGCGAGCGTCATGTGGTAGTCATAGACGATGCCGCCGTCGGAGCAGATGGGCACATAGATGCCGGTCTCCTTGAAGTACTCGTCACGGGCCTTGGCCACCTCGATGACGGCCGTTGCCTGGCCGCGGCCAATGCCCTTGGTCTCCCGGGTGATGCAGATGGAGCCGCCGCCGATGCCCACCTTCACGAAGTCGGCACCCGCGTCCGCCAGGAAGCGGAAGCCCTCGCCATCCACCACGTTGCCGGCGCCCACCTTCACGGTGTCGCCGTAGTGCTCGCGGATCCAGCCGATGGTGCGGCTCTGCCACTCGGAGTAGCCCTCAGAGGAGTCGATGCACAGCACATCCACACCGGCCTCTACCAGTGCGGGCACGCGCTGGGCGTAGTCGCGGGTGTTGATGCCGGCACCCACAACGTAGCTCTTGTTCTTGTCCAGCAGCTCGTTGACGTTGGCCTTGTGGGAATCATAGTCCTTGCGGAACACCATATACACCAGATTGCCCTCGGCATCCACCAGCGGCAGGGTGTTGATCTTGTTGTCCCAGATGATGTTGTTGCAATCGTGCAGGGAGGTGTTGGCCGGAGCGGTGACCAGCTTTTCAACGGGGGTCATAAAAGTGGTAACGCAGGCGTCGTCCGGGGTGTGGTTGACGCGGTAATCGCGGGAAGCCACGATGCCCAGCAGCTTGCCGTTAGGAGTGCCGTCGGCAGTGATGGCGATGGTAGAGTGGCCGGTGCGTGCCTTCAGCTCCAGCACATCATGCAGGGTGGCAGTGGGAGCCAGATTGGAATCGGACACCACATAACCGGCCTTGAAGCTCTTGACGCGGCGCACCATGGCAGCCTCGTTCTCAATGCTCTGAGAGCCATAGATAAAGGAAACGCCGCCCTGACGAGCCAGTGCAATGGCCAGCTTATCGCCGGAGACCGACTGCATGATGGCGCTGATCATGGGGATATTCATCTGCAGCGGGCACTCCTCCTGTCCCTTGCGGTACTTGACCAGCGGGGTCTTCAGGCTGACCGCCGTGGGCACATTCTCCGCAGAGGAATAGCCGGGGACCAGCAGGTACTCGCCAAAGGTGCGGGAGGGTTCTTCGTAGAAATAAGCCATAATCAAACTCCTTTTCTCTTAGGGTGTATCTGAAAAGTCGAAAATTTAGTCTATTTCTACAAACACAGCTGGATTTTGCGTTAAAAAACACAAAGGATTCCTGCGGCTCTTTGCCTTAAATCCTGCTTGTGCTTGCGAAATATTCGTCATTTTCTTTGTTTTCAGATACACCTTAACGCATCCGATACAAATCAGCATCAAAATCATTCATGTTTGCTGCTTATAAATTGATTGTATATACTTTACCACAAAGCCCGCAAGAATACAAACCCCTGCCGCGCCAAACTTTATAATTGTCCTTTGCGGAAAAACAGACAAATTGACAAGCGTTTTCGGGCATTGGTCATACTTTGATTTTTGAAGTATCACTTTTGCAGGCAAAACAGGGCTTGCAGAATGCAAAAAAGCTCGTCCGAAACACCGGACGAGCCCTTTTGCACACGAAGCGGGACACTGCCTGTGCGGCGCATGGGTCATAGCTGTGAAGGAGAACAGCCGGAGGAGGAGGACCCGCGCCCAGTATCCCAAAAAACAAGAAGAAAAAGATTTCACACACAGCCTTGGGGCTTTGCCCTTGCTGTAACCATATTGTAACTCTTTTGAAACCATTTTGCAATAGGGTTTTGTAATTTTTTTGTAATTTATTTTGTTAACTTTTTATGTCCTGCCCCGCCGGGCTGTCGCAAAGATTATTTCCCTTTTTGTACCTGGTATGGTATACTGGCTATGAATATGCTGCCACAGGCAGAAAAAAGGAGTTTAGGATACGGTATGAAAACAAAATTGGGTATTGTGGGCTGCGGATTTCTGGGCAACATCGTGGCTGACGCGTGGAAGAAGGGTCTGCTGCCGGACTACGAGCTGGTGGGCGTGACCAGCCGCACCCGCGCTTCGGCTGAAAAGACCGCCGCCAACGTCGGCTGCGCCGTCTGCGAGGATGTGGACGCGCTGCTGGCGCTTGAACCGGAGTACATCGTGGAGGCGGCCTCGGTGGAGGCGGTGCGCGCCATGGCCATCCCGGTGCTGAAGCGGGGCGTCAATCTGGTCATTCTGTCCATCGGTGCCTTTGCGGATCTGGATTTCTACGCACAGGTCAAGGCAGCCGCCGTGGAGGGCGGTGCCAAGGTGCACCTGGCCAGCGGTGCCATCGGCGGCTTTGACGTGCTGCAAACTGTCACCCTGATGGCACAGGCGCAGGGTTTGCCGGAGACCGCTGGCATCGAGACCCATACCGGTGCAAAGGGCTTCCGCAACACCCCGGTGTGGGCAGAGCATCTGCTGACCGACACCGAAAAGACCACCGTGTTCACCGGCAATGCAAAGCAGGCCATTGCCACCTTCCCGCCGCCGGGTCAACGTGGCTGTGGCCACCTCTCTGGCCACCACCGGCCCCGAGATCACCGGCGTGACCATGCACTCCGTGCCCGGCTGGGTGGGCGATGACCACTGCATCACTGCCGAGATCGAGGGCGTGAAGGCCGTGGTGGATATCTGCTCTTCCACCAGCGCCATTGCGGGCTGGAGCGCCGTCTCCCTGCTGCGCAATCTGGCCTCGCCCGTCTGCTTCTACTAATATAAGGAGGAGTCCGTCATGTTTGAAAAGCTTGTTGCCATTGAGCCGGTCAGCCTGATCCCCTCTGCCGAGGAGGAGCTGCACCGCTACGCCAAAGAGGTGGTGTTGTACCGGGACGTGCCTGCCAGCGCCGACGAGATGGTGCGCCGCATCGGGGACTCCGATGCCGTGCTGCTGAGCTACACCTCCCTCATGGGCAAGGAGGTCATTGCGCAGTGCCCCAACATCCGCTATATCGGCATGTGCTGCAGCCTGTACTCTGAGGAGAGCGCCAACGTGGATATCGCCTACGCACGCACCCGGGGCATCAAGGTGCTGGGCATCCGGGACTACGGTGACCGCGGCGTTGTGGAGTACGTTCTGCACGAGCTGACCGGCCTATTGCACGGTTTTGGGATGCCCATGCTGCGGGACGAGCCGGTGGAGATCACCGGCCTGAAGGTGGGCATCGTGGGGCTGGGCGTTTCCGGCCGGATGATCGCCGATGCGCTGCAATTTATGGGCGCAGAGATCAGCTACTTTGCCCGCAGCGCAAAGCCGGACGCCGAGGCTGCCGGTATGACCTTTAAGCCGCTGGCTCAGCTGCTGGCTGAGAGCGAGGTGGTGTTCACCTGCCTGAACAAGAACGTACTGCTGCTGGGCGAAAATGAGTTTGCCCAGCTGGGCGCAGGCAAGGTGCTGTTCAACACCTCCATCGGCCCCGGCTTCGATTCCGCTGCGCTGGAAAAGTGGCTCGATCTGCCCGGCACCCATTTCTTCTGCGACACCCGCGCCGCCGCAGGCCCCGTGGCCGAGGACTTCTTTGCCCGGGAAAACGTGCGCTGCGCCAATGTGTCCGCAGGCCGCACCAAGCAGGCTTTTGTGCTGCTGAGCAAAAAGGTGCTGGACAACATCCGCACCGCACTGGGCGAATAAGCGGTGCGTTTGCGCAGCCTGTTTTTCTTGCATCTTTTCCCCGATTGTGGTATGCTTTCTAGTATAAAAAGGGAGTCCGCGCAAAGCGGGCTGAGAGTGGGCTGTATTGCCCTGACCTGTGACCTGATTTGGATCATGCCAACGTAGGGAGATAGCGCTTTTATCTGCGGATATGTCTTTGCGGGCATATCCGCATTTTTGCTGCAAAGGAGCATTTTACTATGAAAACTGCATTGACCATTGCCGGCAGTGATTCCAGCGGCGGCGCCGGAATTCAGGCCGATATCAAAACCATGACCGCCAACGGCGTGTTTGCCATGAGCGCCATCACTGCTCTGACGGCCCAGAACACCACCGGCGTGACCGCCATTTTTGACACCACGCCGCAGTTTCTGGCACAGCAGCTCGATGCCGTGTTCACCGACATTTACCCGGATGCGGTGAAGATCGGCATGGTATCCTCTGCCCCGCTCATCGACACTATTGCCGAGCGGCTGCACTTCTACGGCGCAAAGCACATTGTGGTGGACCCCGTGATGGTGGCCACCTCCGGGGCAAAGCTGCTGCAGGACGATGCCGTGCAGGCGCTGACCGAAAAGCTGCTGCCGCTGGCCGAGGTGCTTACCCCCAACATCCCGGAGGCTGAGATCTTGTCCGGCATGAGCATTACAAACGCCGCCGACATGGAAGCCGCTGCCCGCGCCATCAGCGAGCGCTACGGCTGCGCCGTACTGTGCAAGGGCGGACACCAGATCAACGATGCCGACGACCTGCTGTGGCGGGACGGCACCGGCAAGTGGTTCCGGGGCAAGCGCATTCATAACCCCAACACACACGGCACCGGCTGCACCCTGTCCAGCGCCATTGCTTCCAACCTGGCCAAGGGGTATGACCTTGACACCGCCGTAGAGCGCGCCAAGGCCTACATTTCCGGCTGTCTGTCTGCCATGCTGGACTTAGGGAACGGCTCCGGGCCCATGGATCATACCTTCAACCTGAAGGGAGATTTTGTCCGTGACTGACCTGCCCTTTGTTTCGGCGCTGGTGCAGGCCGACCTGCCTGTGTGGGAGCAGTGCTTACAGACCGAGTTTCTGCAAAAGATGGAAAACGGCACCTGAGCGAGGACTGCTTTAAAAGCTACCTTGTGGAGGACAGCCTGTATCTGCGGGAGTACGCCAAAATTTTTGCGTGGGGCATGACCAAGGCCACCACCATGGCGGCTATGCGCACCTACTATTCCCTGCTGTCCTTCGTGCAGGAGAACGAGGACCTGACCCGGCTGCGGTATCTGGAGCAGTACGGCCTGCGGGAAGCCGATATCCAAGCTTTGCCCCTGCGCCCGGAAAGCCGCGCCTATCTGGACTGCATGATCGACGCTGCCCGTACCGGCGAGGGGGAAGCTGAGTGCCTGATGGCCTGCCTGCCCTGTATGCTGAGTTACGGGTGGCTGTTCCAGAAGCTTTTGCAGCGCTCCCCCGCCGTAAAGGACACCTACTACGGCGCGCTGGTGCTGGACTACGCCGGCCCCGGCTACGATACCGCCTGCCGCGCATGGGCAGAGCGCGCCGAAGTGGCCTGCACCGGCCTTTCGCCGGAGCGTGCCGCCCGCTGCCGCGCAATCTTCCGCGCCTGCTCGGAGCACGAGCTGCACTTCTGGGAGATGTGCGCCACACCCCGGACGGATATTTAAGAAATATAGAGAACCCGGAAGGTCCGCAGACCTTCCGGGTTCTCTTCTTATAAAATCTTTATCGCAGCACCGAGAGTTCCTCGATGCCGTAGCGCTGCATCAGGGCGATGGCCGCCGGGGTGATCTCCTCGCCGCTGACCGCCACAGGGATGGCGGGCGGGCAGGACACCGTAGGCATGGCACACACCCGTCCCAGTGCCTTGTGCACCGGGACGCGCACCTGTGCGCCCAGCACCGCCTGCCGGATGGTGCAGCGCTGCACCGCCTGTTGTTGCAAGGCGGCAAACTCCCCTGCCCGGTTCTCTGGGCGGAGCAGTCCGGCGGGCACAGCAGCCAGAAGCTGTTCCAGCGCCGTTTGCAGGCGCTCAAAGTCCTGCGGCGGGTTCTCCGGGGTGAACATCAGCACCATATAGCGGGGGTCGGCGTACTCGCACTCCAGCTGTGCGCGGCGCAGGGCTTCTGCCAGCGCTGTGCCGGTGCAGCCAAGGGCAGCGGCGTCCAGCGTAAGCTTCATCGGCTCCTGCTGCGCCCCGGCAACTGCCAGCGGCACCGGGCACTGCCGCGCCGCTGCGGCCTTATTTAGGCTGCGGCGCAGACCTTCCAGCGCCGCGCAGCACTGCACCAGCCGCCGGGGGTAGTCCCCTGCCAGCACCGCGTTGCAGGCATCCAGCGACTGCAAAATGAGGTAAGAGGGGCTGGTGAGCCGAACAGCGCCAGCGCTCCCCGCACAGCCGCTTCGTCCTGCACAGGGGCATCGTGCGCCAGATGCAGATACGCGCCGCCGGTGACCACCGGCAGGGTCTTGTGGGCAGAGTCGCAGCACATGGCCGCGCCCTGCGCGATGGGATTGACAGTTTTGCGGCAGAAAGCGCAGGTAGGCGCCGTGGGCGTTATCCACCAGCAAAGGCACGCCCTGCGCCCGGCAGACCGCCGCCAGCGCCGGGAGTTCCTGCACCCCGCCCAGATAATCCGGGCTGGTGACGTATACGCCAAAGGGGGTGTTCCCCTGCTGCGCCAGCGCGTGCAAAGCCCCTGTCAGCGCTTCGGCTGTGACGGGGCAGCTGCACAGTGCTCCCTCTGCCTGCGCAGACGGCCAGAGCCAGCGGATGTCAAAATCCAGCAGCGCCGCCGCGTAGAGCAGCGCCTTGTGGGCGTTGCGGGCAGCCAGCAGCACCGGGCGCTCGCCGTTTTGCGGTGCGCCTTGCAGCGCCAGAAACAGCATGGCGCGGATGCACTGGGACGAGCCCTCGGTGCTGTAATAGCTGTGCGCCGTACCAAACAGCCGGGTGGCGTTGGCTTCGCTTTCGGCAATAATGCCCTCCGGCGCGTAAAGCTCGTCTGCGCCGCAGATCTCGGTGATATCCAGCGGCTCAAAGCCTAAAAGGCTCTGTCCCTTGTGGCCGGGCATATGCAGCCGGGCGGTGCCGGACTGTGCATAGCTGCGCACAAAATCCACGATGGGGGTGGTCATGCTCATTCGCAGGCTTCGCCGTCAGCGCAGGCGTTGCAGGTAGAGCCCAGCTCAATGGGCACCTCGATACCCTTGGCTGCCAGCTCCTGATTCTCGGCCACCTTGATCATGATGGCGCACTCCATGCGCTTTTTGAACAGCTCACAGCCGTACTCGTACACGCCGGTAATGCTGCCGGTGGCATGGTAGGAGTTGGCAGCGCAGCCGCCGGAGCAGTACAGCTTTGCCCAGCAGTCCTGACACTCCTTACGGGCGTAGGCGTTGCAGTGCTTGAACTCATCCCGCACGGCGGTGTTGGTAACGCCCTTCCAGATATCGCCCAGCAGGTACTTGGGGTCGCCCACGAACTGGTGGCAGGGGTACAAGTCGCCCCAAGGGGTAACCGCCATGTACTCGGTGCCGGAGCCGCAGCCGGAGATACGCTTATAGATGCAGGGACCGCCGGTCAGGTCGATCATGTAGTGGTAGAAGGTAAAGCCTCTGCCCTCGCGGTCGCGCTTGATCATCTCCTTGGCAAGGATCTCGTACTGCTCCTTCAGGATGGGCAGATCCGCCTCAGTCAGGGCGCTGGGGTCGCTGGGGTCGCAGACCACCGGCTCCATGCTCAGCTCGGTAAAGCCAAGGTCTGCCATGTGGAAGATATCGTTGGTAAAGTCGGTGTTAAAGTGGGTATAGGTGCCGCGCATATAGTAGTTCTTGTCGCCGCGCTTCTTGACGAACTCCTGAAACTTGGGCACGATGCGGTCGTAGCTGCCGTTGCCTGCCAAGTCCACACGGAAACGGTCGTTGACCTCCTTGCGGCCGTCCAGACTCAGCACCACGTTGTGGCACTCCTTGTTGCAGAAGTCGATGACGTCGTCATCAATGAGCACACCGTTGGTGGTCATGGTAAAGCGGAAGTTCTTGTTGTGGATCTTCTCCTGCTCGCGGCAGTAGGCCACCAGCTTTTTGACCATATCAAAGTTCATCAGCGGCTCGCCGCCAAAGAAGTCCACTTCCAGATTGCGGCGGGTGCCGCTGTTCTCGATGAGGAAGTCCATGGCGCGCTTGCCCACCTCAAAGCTCATCAGGGCGCGGTCGCCATGGTAGCGCCCCTGCGAGGCAAAGCAGTAAGAGCAGCTCAGGTTGCAGCTATGGGCAACGTGCAGGCACAGCGCCTTTACCACGGTGTTGCGGTTCTTGAAGTCAAGGCCATGTCCTTATAGACATCCGGGCTCCACAGCTTGCCGTTTTCCTTCAGGCTGGTCACGTCGTCGATGCACTGGCGCAGATCCTCCTCGGTCACGTCCGGGCGGCTGCCGTATTTTGCCAGCATGGCGGCAACGATCTCGTCTGCGGTATGCTCCGGGTACATGGCGATGACATCGTAGGCCACCTCGTCCACCACGTGCACCGAGCCGCTGCAGGTGTCCAGCACGATGTTATAGCCGTTCAATTGATACTGATGTACCATTTTACTCTCCATTCCAGATTACACAAAAAAATGCCGCCCGGCAAAGGCGGCATAGGGTTTGCAAAAATTACTTGTTGCTGTTCTCGCACTGCTGGTTAGCCACGCCGCAGGAGGTCTTGCAGGCGGACTGGCAGGAAGTCTGGCACTCGCCGCAGCCACCGGTCTTAACGCTCTTGGTCAGGTCACGAGTAGCAATAGTCTTAATACGCTCCATGATAGAAACCTCTCTAACTCTCAAAAATTTATCGCGCCGGACATAGTTCCGGTACGCTTTTATCTTGTAATAGGATATCACGCAGCGCGCCTTTTGTCAAGATTTTTTCGCTAAGGCAATACCGCATAATTCTAGGTGCCGATACGGCGAGTGAGGTGCGGCAGATGCTAAGCCAAAAGCGCAGATAATACTTTGTGTATTATCGAGCATTTTGGCAACGCAGATTTTTGGTGCTTAAGCCGTAAGGCGGGAATTGTGCGGTGTTGCCCTTTTTACCCGCCCATGGGCTGGTAGCGGGTAAGCACTGTGTGCAGCCCCAGCTCCCGGGCGCGCGCCAGTAAGTACCGGTAGCGGCACAAAAGCGCCTGCCGCTCGTAGATGCGCTGCTCGATGAGGTCCGTATCCACCTCCATATCAAACATCATCTCGTTGCGCTTCAAACAGAACAGGCATTCCTTCAGTTCCTCCTCCAGCTCCGGGTGGTAGCGCTCGTGCTCGGTATCCCGCGGGGACGCGGGCGAAAGCAGGGTCTGGGCGTTTTGTGTGGTTCGTTCCGGCATAGGCATCCTCCTTCTGGTATTCTGCAAGGTTTTGTACCTTCCAGTATAGGCGGTGCGGTGCGCAGAACCTGCCGAAGCGTGGCAGCGCTCCGGCATAGATTATCCGGCGCTGCTGCGGCATTTTCCAAAAAAAGTACAACTTTTTTCAAAAATATGCTTGACAACCCCGGGCTTTTCCCGTATAATAGCACACGTTGAGCGGCTCACCCCGCAAAACACAACAGAATATTGGGGATTTGCATAGTGGTAGTGCGGTAGACTCTGACTCTACTTGTGGGAGTTCGATTCTCTCATCCCCAACCAGAACAAAGCCATCTGAGGAAACTCAGGTGGCTTTTCTGTTTGTATGATTCCGCGCGGAAAAACTATTATAGATAGAGCGAACCCGGAAAGTCCACAGGACTTTCCGGGTTCGCCTTTTCACGGGAAATATAAATTTACAGAATGGTAATGCGGCCTGCGCCGTAGGGCTGCTCGTAGTTGAGCAGGTAGCCGGGGTATGCGGCCAGCGGGCTATTGGCGCTGGACAGGTGCGGCAGACCCGCAGCATCTGCGCAGTCAAAAATCATAGCGTAGGTAGACATCACCAGATAATCCTCGGACACATAGTCCTTGATCAGCTCTGCGCCGTCAAACATGGCAAAGCCATCGCCCAGATTGCGCAGGGTGTAGTTCATGCCGGCCAGTGCGTAAGCAGCGCCCGGGTCCAGCGGCAGATAGCTGCCGGAAGCCTTATCGTAGATCTTCACGTTCTGCACGCGCGGGGTGCCGGTGGCGCTGCCGATCCAGACGTTCTTCTCGTCGGTCTGCACGGTGTTGGGGATATCGGTGTGGATCTCGTAGGTAGCACCGGCCACCTGCAGGAAGCCGCCGTTCTCCTTGCCGTCCTCGCCTGCAAAGCGGGCTGCAAACTCCAATGCGTCCTGGATCTGCTTGCCGGTGACCGACATCAGGCAGGCCACGTTGCCAAAGGGGCTGACCTGCTTGCAGGTCTTGAAGGTCCAGTCGCCTGCGGGCACATCGGCGCGGATGCCGCCGCCGTTCATGATGGCCACATCACAGTGCAGCTTTTCCACCTCGTTGAAGTAGGTGTAGATGCCGTCAGCCACAAAGTCGCCGAGGTTGGTCTCGGCAGAGCGGATGCGGCGCTTGCCAGTGGCGGGGTCAGAGACGTAGAAATCGCTGTCGCCCACAGCGATCTTCTCGCCCAGCATATCGTCCACGGTGTTCACCCAGCCAGTCTGCATGGCGGCGATGCCTGCGTCCATGCCCTCGTGGGTGGGGATGAGCTTGGTGGTAATGGTGCCGTCCGCAGCGATGGTCATCTCGCCAACATTGGCAAAGTAAGAACCGGTCTGGGTCAGGGTGACAGCCTTGCCGGCTGCATCCTGCACCTGCTTGTTCTCCATTACGGTATGGGAGTGGCCGTCGATAAAGGCGTCAAAGCCGCTGGTGTGGGCAATGACTTCCTCACTGGTCCACGGAGAGGAAGAGGGGTCCACACCCAGATGGCCCAGACCGATGACCACATCTGCCAGAAGCTTTGCCTTATCAATGGCCTTCTGCACGGCGTCATAGAGCTTTTTGCCGTCCTCGCCGCCCTGAATATCGTAGATGTACTTGCGCTGTGCCTTATCCATAAAGTAGGCCGGGGTGGACTTGGTAAAGGTCTCGGGGGTGGTCACGCCCACAAAGGCGATGCGTCTGCCGCCGCGCACGAACACCTTGACGGAGGGCAGCACACGCAGCGTAGTGCGCAGGTCTACCCAGTTACAGGACAGGTACGGGAAATCGGCTTCCTTCATGAAGGCCTTGGCACGGTCCATGCCGTAGTCAAACTCGTGGTTGCCGGGGGTGGCGACATCGTAACCGGCAGCGTTCATCAGCTTGATGATGGAAGCACCCTCGTCCATGGAGCCGTAGGCGGTGCCCTGCACATGGTCGCCTGCATCCACCAGCAGCACATCCTTGCCGGCGTTCTGATAGCTCTGCTTCAGGTCGGCAATGGCAGCGTAGGTCAGCTTGGGGCTCTGCTTGTCGATGTAGGTATGGACATCGTTGGTGTACAGGATGGTAACGTCAGACTTGTCACCATACCAGCAGGCCGATGCGGCAGGCGCACCGATGGCCATGGATGCAGCGGCAGCGGTCACACCAGCAGCCTTTAAAAAGCTGCGACGGGAAATAAGTTGTTTCACAGGAAAACGACCTCCTTTTTTATCTTTGGCGTATCGCATTTGAGGCAGGCTCTTCCCTCCTGCCCTTTCAATAGCTCTAGCATAGCACAGAACGCCGCCGCAGACAAGCCAAAATCATTCTTTTGGCACAAATTATTTTCACGTTCCGCTTTATTTTAACATATATTGTACCATTTTTACACAAATCCCATGCAAAAAAGACCTTCCCGTGCCCTGTCGCAGAGCAGCGGAGAGGTCTTTTTTAGGGGGGTGTTGACCCGTTGCCGGATCTATCGGAGGAGAGGGAAATATCAGATAGCGTTATACTCCTTGAGGAACTTTTCAAGGTCGGTGCCCTCGATCTTCTTCAAAGCTTCCTTCAGAGCCAGACGCGGGATCAGCGGCAGATCCATGTCGGTGATCTTCTTGCCGTCGCGCAGCTTCACGGTGGCATCGATCAGAGCGCGCACGTCGTAGGTGGAGCCCCACACCTCCGGCACACCCCGGTCAACGTCCAGCAGAGTGTAGACCGCTTCCATGCCGGTGCGGATGGAATACTCGGTGGTAAAGATGGTATCGCGCTTGGTCTCGGCAAACTGGCCGATGAAAGCGAAATTCACAGCGCCTTCGGGCACAACATCCGGGCGGTCGCCCATGGCACGGGGCATGAAGAAGGCGTCGATATAGGGCATCATGACCGGCACGGTGTTGGCGCTGTGCTCGGCCAGTTCCGCGATCTGATCCTCCGGCACGCCGATGTGGTACAGCCACTCCATGCAGATCTCGCGGCCTGTGCAGTCGCGCATGGGCTTCTTTACGTAGTCGCCGGGCTTATCGGAGAACAGACCGTACACCCACACGCACAGCTGATTCTTCGGCTGATCGCGGAACTGCTGCTGACGGTTCAGCGTCCAGGACATCAGCCAGCTGGAGTCCTTCACGGTCACAATGCCGCCGGTGACGGTATGGCCGGAGAAGGGGTCGCGCTTGCAGATCTTCTGGATATACTGCGGAATCTTGTCGTCCAGCGTGGTGACGGTCGCGCTCATCCAGTTGCTCTGCTCCGGATCGTAGCAGAACTTTTCCGGACGGCCGAACGAAGCGTCCTGCGCGGCAATCTTCTTCCACAAATCCCAGCCGTTGCCGGGCTGGATGGTGGGGTCAAAGCCGGTGGCCTTATCCTGTGCACCCACGGTGCTGCTTTCGACGCAGCCGCCGTTGGTGATGAACAGCAGGTCGTTTTCGGTCAGGTCGATGTTAGAAGTCTCGCCCTCGTGCTCCACGGTGACAGAGCTTGCCAGCTTGCGGCCCTTCTGGATATCAAACTTCACATCCGTGACCTTGGTGTTGTAGTGGAACTGCACGCCAAAGCCTTCCAGATAGCGCACCATGGGCAGGATGATGGATTCATACTGGTTATAGCGGGTAAAGCGCAGGGCGGTGAAGTCCGGCAGACCGCCGATGTGGTGGATGTACCGCTGGATATACAGCTTCATCTCCAGGGCGCTGTGCCAGTTCTCGAAGGCGAACATGGTCCGCCAGTACAGCCAGAAGTTGGAGTTGAGCACCTCGTCGTCGAAGAAATCGGTGATCTTTTTATCCTGCAGCTGCTCGTCCGGGGTAAAGAACAGCTTCATGATCTCCATGGCACCCTTATCGGACAGGCCGAATTTGCCATCGGTGTGAGCATCCTCGCCGCGGTTGACGGTGGCACGGCACAAGGAAAAGTTGGGATCCTCCTTGTTCAGCCAGTAGTACTCGTCCAGCACACTGGCACCCTCGGTCTCCAGAGACGGGATGGAGTGCAGCAGATCCCACATAACTTCGAAGTGGTTATCCATCTCGCGGCCGCCGCGCATCACATAGCCGATATCGTACTTGTAGCCATCGCAGGCGCCGCCGGCCAGTGCGTTCTTTTCAAACACATGGACGTGCTCGCCTTTCATCTGGCCATCGCGCACCAGATAGCAGGCAGCGGTCAGCGCAGCCAGACCGGAGCCGATGATATAAGCGGATTTATGATCCACGCCCTCCGGCTTTTTGGGGTGTGCAAAAGCTTCATAATTGCCACTGGAATAGTACATAAAAAAGCCTCCCTGCTTCAAAAATATCTTTTCACAGCCTTCATCGTGCTGTTCTCTATGGCAACAGTATACCCCGCAAAGTGAACTTGAACAACAAACAAACTTTGCCCTGTGTATAGATTTTTTACATCCTCCTTCATTTGCTGGAATTGCGTACAAATTGTGACATAAAAGCGATATGCAAAATCTTTCAGCTTAGTCGTTGCCTTGCTCTTGCCATTTTCAGCGGGCTCGCCCTCTCAGTCATCGCTGCGCGATGCCAGATTCCCCCTTTTGTCGCTGCGCGACATCTTCCCCCGGCCGGGGGAAGTCGGCCCTCAAAGTGGGAGCCCTTGGCAGTCCACGCAAAGTTCATCTCTTTGCCAAGGCCTCTCCCTTTGGGAGAGGTGGATTTGCGAAGCAAAGACGGAGAGGGCGAGGATGCTCCCCATGTACAACAAAAGAGAGCCGCCGCACAAAAGTCTGTGCAGCGGCTCTCCGGTGAGTTTAGTTCATCTCTTCCAGAGCCTTTTTCAGGTTCTTGGCGATCTGGTCCGGGCAGCTGGTGCTGCGGAAGCCGCACAGCGTGCCATCCAGACGGGCAATGGCGTCCTCTGCCTTCATGCCGGTGAGCAGCTGGCAGATGCCTTTCAGGTTGCCGTTGCAGCCGCCGATGACCTCGATGGATGCAATGGTGTGGTCATCGTTCAGCACAAAGTTGGTCTGCTTGGAGCAGGTGCCCTTGTTCGGGAAGGAAAATTCCTTGCTCATGGTCTTTACGTCCTCTCTCTTTTACGTTTTTCGGCGATGGCGCGCAGCTGCGCTGCGGCTTCGTCCGGTGCGGTACAGGTACCGATGGGGTGGGGGTGCTTGTGGTTGCGGCCATGGAAGTCCGTGCCCGCAGTGGCAACAAGGCCGTACTGCTTGCACAGGGCAAGGCACTCGGCGCTGTCCTCCGGGCTGTTGCTGGGGTGGTACACCTCTATGCCGTCCACCGCGCCCTCTGCTGCCAGTTCGCGCAGCAGGGGCATACTTTTGTACACCGTGGGGTGGGCAAACACCACCGCGCCACCGCTGGCTTTAGCGGTAGCCAGCACCTGCCGCACCGGCAGATACTCCGGCGAGTGCAGCACGATGCCCCGGGGGTTCCACCCGAACAGCTTGTGGTAGGTCTCGCCGTAGATGCTGCCATCGGTCAGGCCCAGCAGTTCCAGCGCCTGCATCAGCCCGCTTTTGAACAGCACTCCGCTGGCCTTGGTGGTCTCCCACGCAAGGTCGGTGGTAAACTGCGGGTACAGCTGCTCCAGCTCCTTTGCGCTCTGCAAAGCGCAGGCGTTGCGGCGCTCCTTCATGATGGCGCAGTGCTCCCGCAGCGCCGGGCAGTCCACGTCCGGGTAGTAGCACAGCAGGTGCACCCGGTGCTGGCGCTCAAAGTCGTAGCCGGTCAGCTCCACGGCAGGGATCAGCTCTACCCCGTCCTGCCCGGTGTGGGCGTAGGCGTACTGGGCGCTGAGCAGGGTGTCGTGGTCGGAAAGGGCGATGGCGTGCAGCCCGGTGCGGGCGGCGATGGACGCCAGCCGCTCGATGGGCACAGCACCGTCCGAGCAGGTGGAATGGATATGCAGGTCACAGGACATAGCGGGTTACTTCCTTAGTGCTTATAGAAATTGATCAGGCAGCCATCAGCCAAGATCTGGCGCTCGTCAGTGGTGAGCGGAGCCATGTACAACTCGAACTCCTTGACGGTATCGCCCAGAACATAGGCCTTGATGCTCTGCAGATCGCCCTTGAGTGCTTCCCGCACATTGGGGATGAGCACATAGTCCCCCAGACCAAAGGGGGTGGCACCTGCCAGCTGCAGGGGCAGCATACCCCAGTTGATCAGGTTGGAGCGGTAACGCTTGGTGGCGTACTCGGTAACGATATTGGCACCGGCACCCAGCACACGCTGGCAGCTGGCGGCCTGCTCGCGGGCAGAGCCGTCACCGGGCTTGACTGCAAAGATGGTAGAAGCGATCTGGATATCGTTCCACTTCAGCTGCTCGCAGCCGGGCACGGCGTTCACCTTTGCCAGCAGGGCGGCGTCCCCTGCACCGGCGCGGCGGGCAGTTTCCTCGGCCTGCACGGCCTTGGCGCGACTCACATACTCCGGGTCCTTGCGGCTGAGGGTGAACTCAGCCAGACCCAAGGGGTTGGAACGGTAAGAGGACGTCTCGCCGGAGGGGATCAGCTCATCGGTGGTGGTGACAGGGTCGGTGATATAGGAAGCCACCTTCAGCAGCAGGTTGTCGCCCAGCGGTGCGATCTCCGGCCAGTCCTTGATGTTGGGGCCGAACTTGAGCAGGGCATCGTAATCACCCTTGCCAAAGCCCTGATACACGCGGGTGTCGTAGCTGGAAGCATCGTACTGGTACTCCGGCACGGTGGGATCGTAGTCAATATCGGTGGCAGGGGTCAGAATGCCGCCGTTTGCGGTGGTGGCTGCAATGCTGCGGGCATCCATCAGTGCCACACCGGACAGCTGGCCGCTGCCAGGCTTGGAGCCTTCGCGGCTGGGGAAGTTGCGGGTGGTGTGACGGATGGACAGTGCGCCGTTGGCGGGCACATCGCCCGCGCCGAAGCAGGGGCCGCAGAAGGCGGTGCGGATGGTCGCGCCGCTGGCCATCAGCTCGCCGATGACGCCGGTGCGCACCAGTTCCATCATGATGGGCTGGCTGCCGGGGTAAACGCTCAGGGCGTAGTCGCCGCAGCCGCCGGTGTGACCCTTGAGGATGGAAGCAGCCTCGTAGATACTGTCGTACAGACCACCTGCACAGCCTGCAATCACGCCCTGATCCACACGCAGCTTACCGTTTTCGATCTTGCTGCACAGATCCAGCTGCACATCCTTGCGGCCGATCAGCTTCTGCACATCCTGCTCGCAGGCGTGGAGGATGTCCTCCAGATTTGCGTTCAGCTCCTCAATGGTAAAGGCATTGGAGGGGTGCATGGGCAGGGCGATCATGGGACGGATGGCAGAAAGATCCACCTCCACCACGCCGTCGTAGTAGGCAAGGTCTGCCGGTGCCAGCTTTTTGTAGTCCGCTGCACGGCCGTGCACTGCCAGAAAACGCTGGGTGACTTCGTCAGTCTCCCAGATGGAGGACAGGCAGGTGGTCTCGGTGGTCATGGCATCAATGGCGTTGCGGGTATCCTGCCGCAGGGAAGCAATGCCGGGGCCCACAAACTCCATGACCTTGTTCTTGACGTAGCCGCTCTTGAACAGCTTGCCCACAAGGGCAATAGCTACATCGTGGGGGCCGCAGCCCGCCGGCAGACTGCCGGTCAGGTAGATGGCCACCACGCCCGGGCGGGCAACATCATAGGTGCGGCCCAGCAGCTGCTTTGCCAGCTCGCCGCCGCCCTCGCCGATCGCCATGGTGCCCAGTGCGCCGTAGCGGGTGTGGGAGTCCGAGCCAAGGATCATTTTGCCGCAGCCCGCAAAGCGCTCACGCATATACTGATGGATAACTGCCATGTGCGGGGGCACAAAGATGCCGCCGTACTTTTTGGCAGCGGACAGACCAAAGCGGTGGTCGTCCTCGTTGATAGTGCCACCCACAGCGCACAGGCTGTTGTGGCAGTTGGTAAGCACATAAGGGATGGGGAACTTTTCCAGCCCGGAAGCACGGGCGGTCTGGATAATGCCCACAAAGGTGATGTCATGGCTTGCCATGGCATCAAACTTGATCTTCAGATTCTCGGCATCGCCGCTGGTGTTGTGTGCCTGCATAATATTGTAGGCCATAGTACCGGTCTTAGCCGTGGCAACGGCAGCGGCATCAAAGCCCTTTGCTGCCAGTGCTGCGGGTGCATTGCCGTCTGCGGGCACCCACTCTCCGCGCGCATAGTACGCGCCGCCGGTGCTGCATTTGATCATATCCAACATCTCGATTCGCCTCTCTTTTTGTATTTTCCCGCCCGCCGCAATTGCGGGCATTGCCCCGGCAGTGCGGGGTTCCCCCTGCCCTGCCCTATTACGGCATAGGCCGTATTTATTTGTTATTATAGCATGAAAAGGCGAAAAGAAAAAGCACTTTTTATGAACCCTTACTGCGCCTTTGCGGCGGCTTCCTGCTGCTTTTCCTTTTGCAGTCTGCGGAACACCACAAAATAGGCCGGGATCAGGAAGAAGCAGGCAAAGAACCATGCCACCGGGCTTGCGATGCAGGCCGCAAAGTAGCCCCACAGCGGCACGAACCAGAAGCCCACCATGGCGCGGGCGATCATCTCGGCCACACCGGCAAACATGGCAAGGCCGGAGTGCCCCAGACCCTGAATGGTGTAGCGGTAGATGATAAGCACTGCCAGCGGGATGTAGAACACACTGTTCCAGAAGATGAAGTCCTGCGCATTGGCCATAATGGCGGTCTCGCCTGCGTCCAGAAACAGGCCGATCAGGGGCTTGTCCAGCACGCGCAGGATGAGGAAGGACGCAACGCTGTACACGCAGCCGATGCCCAGGGCGGTGTTCACGCCGCGGTTCACGCGGCCCAGATCCTTCGCGCCCATATTCTGGCTGGTGTAGGTGGTCATGGCGGTGCCGATGCTCTCCAGCGGCACGCTGAGGAACTGCGCAGCCTTGCCGCCGGCGGTCTGCGCGGCTACGATATCGCTGCCCAGACCGTTCACCGCGCCCTGCAGCACCACGCTGCCGATGGCAGTAATACTGCACTGCAGACCCATGGGGAGGCCCATGGCGCAAAGCTTTGCGCAGTGCGGAGCGCTGATGCGCCCTTCTTCCTTATTCCAGCGCAGTTCCGGGTAGTGGCGCATGATGTAAATAAGGCTGCCGATGCCTGCCACAGCCTGACTGAACACGGTGGCAAAAGCCGCGCCGAACACGCCCATGTTGAACAGGATGATGCAGGCAAGGTCCAGCCCGATGTTCAGCACGCTGGCCACCAGCAGGAAATACAGCGGGCGCTTGCTGTCGCCCAGTGCACGCATCAGGGCGCTGGTCACATTATAAAGCAGAGTGAAGGGGATGCCTGCAAAAATGGTGCGGATATAGATATCCGCAAGGTCGATGATATCGGCCGGGGTGTTCGTCCACACCAGCACCAGATGGGTCATTGCCACCGTAACGATGGTAAGCACCGTGGCAAAGGCGATGGACAGCCACACGGTATTGGCGGTGTAGCGGCGCATCTCGTGGTGGTCGTGGGCGCCGAAGGTCCATGAGATGGGGATGGAAAAGCCACAGGCAATGCCGTTGACAAAGCCCAGCACCAGATAGTTCAAACCGCCCACACTGCCTACCGCCGCCAGTGCTTCCACGCCCACGAACCGCCCCACGATGATGGTATCGGCCAGATTGTAGAACTGCTGGAACAGGCTGCCCAGCATCAGCGGCACAGCAAACGCAAGCAGCAGCTTCAGCGGACTGCCCTGCGTCATATCTTTGGTCATGGAAATATACCTCCTGCCCACACAAAAAAGATGGATGTTCGCATTTTTGCCGTGAAAAACGCCCTGCCGGAAAAGCGGCAGGACGTTGTAAGGATTCATGAGTGGTATTATAGCGGAGCAGCGCCGGTTTTACAAGACTTGGTTTGCATCAACATTTCCATTTTTTTGCCCAAAGAATTGGTGATTTTGCTCATTCCGCGTAGTGTGCCAAGAACTGTTTGGTGCGCTGTTCCCGCGGGTGGTCGATCAGCTGCTTTGCAGGGCCTTCCTCCACCACCACGCCGCCATCCATGAACAGGATGCGGTCGGCCACATCGCGGGCAAAGTGCATCTCGTGGGTGACGATGATCATGGTGGTCTTGCGGTCGGCCAGGTCCCGCAGGACGCGCAGCACCTCGCCGGTCAGCTCCGGGTCAAGGGCGCTGGTGGGCTCGTCGAAGCAGAGGATGTCCGGGTGCAGCGCCAGCGCGCGGGCAATGGCCACCCGCTGCTGCTGGCCGCCGGAAAGCTGGTGCGGGTAGTGGTCTGCCCGCTCCGAAAGGCCCATCTGCGCCAGCAGTTCCCGCGCCTGCTGTTCCAGCTCGGCGTGCATCGCCTTTTTGTTGGCCTTGTAGTCCGGGCGCTCCTTCGCCAGCAGTTCCCCCGCCAGCATCACGTTCTGCAGGGCCGTGTACTGCGGGAAGAGGTTGAAGTTCTGGAACACCAGACCGAAGTGCAGCCGCTTTTTGCGGATCTCGCTCTCCCGCTGGGTGGCGGGGTCGGCGGCGTCCCACATGGTCTCGCCGTTCACCCGGATGCAGCCGGTGTCCGGCCGCTCCAGAAAGTTCAGGCAGCGCAGCAGGGTGGTCTTGCCGGAGCCGGACGAGCCGATGATGGCCAGCGCTTCGCCCTGCTCTAAGGTAAGGGAAATGTCCTTTAAGACCTTTGTATCTCCGAAATTTTTGCCAATGCCGGAGGCTTCCAGTAATGCCATATTCTTAAAACCCTCCTCAGCAGCGGAAATAATCCAGTTTCTTTTCAGCCCAGTTGAACAACAGGGTGAGCGCGCCTACAAACACAAGGAAGAACAGCGCCGTGGAGAACAGCGGCCAGATCAAGCCCTTTGCGCTGTACTCCTTGGCCATCATGATGATCTCCTTGTTGGCAATGGTGTTGGCCAGCGAGGTATCCTTGACCAGGGTGATGATCTCGTTGCCCATGGGCGGCAAAATGCGCTTGACCACCTGCAGCAGCGTGACCTTGAAAAAGATCTGGCTACGGGTCATGCCCAGCACCTGCCCGGCTTCGGTCTGGCCCTTGGGCACAGCCTCGATGCCGCCGCGGTAGATCTCCGAGAAATAGCAGGCGTAGTTGATGGCAAAGGCCACCACCGCCGCCACCATGCGCCCGCCGGAGCCGGAGGGCCACGGGTTATTCATGCCCAGCAGGCCGGGGCCAAGGTAGATCACGATGATCTGCAGCATCAGCGGGGTGCCGCGGATGATCCACACGAAGGTCTTGACCACGCCGGACAGCGGCTTGCACCGGCTCATGGAGCCAAAGGCCACCACCAGCCCCAGCGGCAGCGCAAACAGCAGCGTAAGGGCAAACAGCTCACAGTTGAGCAGGAACGCGCCGGAAAGGCGCCCAAGGATCACAGACACAAAAACACACCCATCTATCGTTTTGTTTTACGCCCGGCTCAGTCGGCCAGCGCCAGCTCGCCAGCGATGACGGGAAGGGCATTACATGATTTATAAACTCAAATTCGGCCAGTGCCAGATCGTACTTCGGGTGCCAGTGCCTGCATGGTGCCGTCAGCCTTCAGTTCGTCAAAGGCGGCGTCCACTGCGGCGGCGGCATCACTGCCCTTGCGGAAGGCCACGCCGTACTCCTCGGCGTTCAGCTCGTCCACGATCTTCAGGCTTGCATAGTCGGTGCCTTCACCGATCATGGCGTTGGCAAGGGTCAGATCCAGCACAGCGGCATCTGCCGTGCCGGCAGCCACTTCCATCAGGCAGTCGGTCTGCACGCTCTTGGAAACGTAGTCTGCCTTTGCAAGGTTCTCATCGCCCTGAATGGCGGCTTCACCGGCAGAACCAGCCTCAGCCACCACGGTCTTACCGGCAAGGTCGGCGGTGGAGCTGTAGTCGGTGCTCTCACGACCACCACGACCTGTGCGTTCTTGGCGTAGGCCTTGGTGGTGGCGGTGTTGGCCATGATATCTTCGGTCAGGGTCATGCCGTTCCAGATGCAGTCGATGCTCTTGGCGTCCAGCTCCACCACCTTGGTGTCCCAGTTGATCTCTACGAACTCCGGCTCTACGCCCAGCTTTGCACACACCGCAGTGGCAAGTTCGGTATCAAAGCCGGTAAAGTTGCCGTCGACGTCGGTGTAGTTCATGGGCTCGTACACGGTGTAGCCGATGACCATTTTGCCCTTGCCCTTGATGTAATCCAGATCGCTGCCCGCTGCGGCAGAAGCCGAACCGGCTGCACTGCCGGAAGCAGATGCCGCCGCAGAGGTGGATGCACTGCCGCCGCAGGCTGCAAGGCTCAATGCCAGAGCACCGGCCAGAAATGCACTTGCAATACGCTTGAGTTTCATATCTTTTTCCTCCCATGGGGGACGTTCTGCGTCCCGCTTCCCTCTTGATTTACCATTTTACCATGCTAAAGTGGTAAACTGTGGTTATAGAATAGCGCGTTTGCCGCCGTTTTGCAAGAGGTAAACCCATTTTTTTGCACAATGCACTGCTTTGTCCCGCCCATAGGCCCGCTTTTTGTGGGAAAGTGTGCATACCCCTTCCGTCTGCTCACTGCGTTAGCGCCTGAGGGGGTATCCATAAAAAATCCCCCCGCACTTTTTGTGCAGAGGGACATCCTGTTTTTATGATTACTGCTCCGCCATGGCCTTCAGCACCGCCTTTTGCAGGTCGGTGACCGAGATGGTGCACAGCGCCTTCAGGTCGGCGTCCGTACCGTCTGCGGAGAGCTTGCCGATCTCCACGGCGTTTTTGCCCTTCAGATAGCCGCACCAGCCTGCGCTGTGCTCGTACCATTCCTTGCCTAACGCGCTTGCGCTGCGCATTCCGTAACGGTCGCCCAGCTCGTTTTTGGTGTACACCGGCTCCCGCGGGGCAGACACAGTACCATCCGCGCTGACGGTCAGCTCCGGCTCGGTCATATCGCCGATAGCGCTGGTCACCCGGGCGTTCTCGTCCATGGTCACCACCGCCAGCGTGATCTTAGCCTGCACCTGTGCGTCCTTGTCGTCTGTGCCCGTAAGCCCCTGCGGCATTTCTGCCACTTCTACGCCCAGTTTGACCGTATCGCCCCGGGCAGCACCCAGCACCTGCGCATTCTCGCAGGCGCGGACGACAGCATCCCGGTAACGGTCCACCGCGATGGTGCAGCCGGAGAGAAGGTCTGCATCTGTTGGCTTGCCGTCCGCATCCGTTTTCAGCTTCTTCACTTCGTCCGGAGTCTTGCCCTCAAGCCAGCTGCCAAAGGCATCTGCCTGCTCTGCCCAGCCCTTTTTCAGGCCGGACACCTCTGCCAGTGGGTAGTCCTTGCCCTTCTGGCGCTTGGTGCGGGTGTCGGTGGGGGTGGTCACTTTGCCGGTGCTGTCCGCACTGACTGAAAGCTCCAGCTCGTCCAGTGTCACTCCGGCCAGCTTGCCGTCTGCATCCAGCAGCACGGCAGCCGCTACGGTGTGGATGTTGCCCGCACGGTCTGTGCCGGTCGTCTCGGTCAGGACCCCCAGCCCGGTGCGCCACGCCGCGCTTTGCGCTGCACTGCTGCCCACAGAGGTGCTGCCGCTCACAGAACCGGAGCTGCTGCCGGAGTTTCCCCCGCCACAGCCGGTCAATGTCAGTGCTGCCGCCAGCGTGCAGCACAAAAACCAACGCGATGCCTGTTTCATATCGTCACATACGCTCCCTTTCCGTGCCTGCATTGCAGACGCAGGCTTTGGAGCTAGTGTGCCCCGCCGCGCGGGTTTTATGAGCAGATGTTTACATCAGCGGGCTTAACAGCCGCAGCACGCTGTCCAGCACCGTACCCACCAGACCGGTACGGCAGTCCGCGCACTGCACCTCCCGGCACTGGTACAGGGTGCGGCGCACATCGTCCCGCAGGGTCAGCACCTGGCTGTTTTGCAGCAGCAGCACCCCGCACTCGAAGTGCAGAAACATACTGCGGTAGTCCATATTGATGCTGCCCACCACCGCCGCGCGGTCATCGCTGACGCAGCACTTGGCGTGGAGAAAGCCCGGGGTATACTCGTAGATGCGCACCCCCGCCCGCAGCAGGGGCAGATAGTACGAGCGGCTCAGCCGGAACACCAGCTTTTTGTCCGGGATGCCCGGCAGCACCAGCCGCACATCCACCCCGCGCTTGGCGGCGTTGCGCAGCGCGTCCAGCATCTCCTCGCCGATGGCAAGGTAGGGCGTATAAAAATAAACGTACTGCTGTGATTGTGCCAGAATGTCCAGATAGACCGTTTCTGCCACCGGCTCTTCGTCCAGCGGGCTGTCTGCGTAGGGCTGTACTACTCCATCGCTGGCGGGCAGCACCGCAAGCTGCGGACGGAAGGTGCTGTAATCCTGCTCAAAGGGCCGGAAGGCATTCCAGAAATCCAGAAACATTACGGTAAAGTTCCACACCGCAGCGCCCTCGATGCGCAGACCCGCGTCCTTCCAGTAGCCGAAGCGGGTGATCGCGTTGATGTATTCATCGGCCAGATTGATGCCGCCGGTGTAGGCTACTTTGCCGTCTATCACCACGATCTTGCGGTGGTCGCGGTGGTTCATCACCAGCGAGAGCAGCGGCACCACCGGGTTGAAAGGGATGCAGCGGATATGCGCCCGCTCCATGCGCACCACAAAGTCCTTGGGCAGACCCAGCAGGCTGCCGAAGTCATCGTAGATCAGCCGCACGTCCACCCCCTGCGCCGCTTTGCGCCGCAGAACATCCTCTACGCCCTGCCACATCTTGCCCTGACTGACGATAAAAAACTCCAAAAAGATGCTCTTTTCCGCCTTTTCAAGGTCGGCCAGCAGTGCCGGGTACATGGCCTCACCGCAGGAAAAATACCGGGCGGTGGTGTTCTGCCATGCGGGGTAGCAGCCGTATTGGGTCAGGTAACGGCTCACGCCCCGGTTTTCATCGCCCAGCCCGGCGGTCTGTCCGGGCTGCTGAGCGCGGTCTGCCCGGTGCGCCTGCTCCACCGCCTGCATTTTGCTGCGCAGACGGCGGGAGGGCCGCTTGTTGCCAAAGGCCAGATACAGTGCCCCGCCCAGCAGCGGCAACAGCCCGATGAGGGCGATCCAGCCCACCTTATAGGCGCTGTTTTCGTCCTTGCGCACCAGATACAGAATGATCAGCAGGCTTAACCCGTTGAGCACCCCGGTGACCCACACCCGCGCCGCGCCGGTGGTGAGGGCAAAAAACACCCACGCCAGCCATGCAAGCTGCAGCGCCACCAGCACCACCGTGACCGTGATGCGGTTGAGGATGCGGTTGAAAAATTTGACGATCGGCAAACGGAACAGCATACCATCTCCCCTTTCCGTGTTAAGGTGTATCTGAAAACAAAGAAAATGACGAATATTTCGCAAGCACAAGCGGGATTTAAGGCAAATAGCCGCAGGAATCCTTTGTGGATTTCAAGACTGTTTAACGCAAAATCCAGCTGTGTTTGTAGAAATAGACTAAATTTTCGACTTTTCAGATACACCCTAGCTTACCTCTATAATACGGTTAAGTATAACGCGGTTTTTCCCCCTTTGCAAGCTTTTGGTGTCGGGTACACCGGCGTGCCGGCCGCCTTTATTCCTTATAAAAAAGTTCACCGGAGCGTCCGCAGATGCCCCGGTGAACCAAGATTCTATTATATATTTTCCGCTCAGACGGTGGGGGCTTCGTTGTCCTCGTAGCCCACCATCAGGCCGCCGTGCTCCGCGTAGTAGCTGCACAGCGCGCCGCAGCTGCCTACCTCCACCTTGGCCTCCGGGAACACCGCATGGACCATGTGCTTCAGCCGCTCCGCAGCGGCAGCATTGCAGCAGTGGTCGATGTGCACCCGGCCGTTGGTCAGGCCGTGCGCCTTCATTTCCAGCACCATGCGCTCCAGTGCGCCGTGCTCGCCGCGGGTCTTGCAAAGAACCTCCAGATCACCGGCATCGCTGGCCTGCCCGATGACCCGGATGCCCAGCATCCGCGCCACAGCAGCCACAGCGGGCTTCACGCGGCCATTGCGGGCAAGGTTTGCCAGAGATTCCAACGCAAACAGCAGATGGGTGTGCTCATGGTACGCCCGGATCTCCTCGCACACGGTGTCAAAGGGCTTGCCGGCCTTGATCAGCGCCGCCAAACGCTCCACCAGCAGCCGGGACTCCGCACCAGTAGACAGGCTGTCCAGCACAAAGACCCGCGCGCCCTCGTGGCTCTGCTCGTATTCCTCGCCCGCCAGCAGTGCAGCGTTATAGGCACCGGACAGCGTACCGGTAATGGTTACAACATACACCTCGTCTGCGCCCTCGTAGGCGGTGAGCCAGTCCGAGATATTGGGGCAGGAGGTGCTGGTACGTCCCTTATAGGTGCGCAGCATCTCGGCCAGCGCGGGAGCATCCACCTCTGCGGTGTCCACATACTCCTGCTCGTCGGTCAGGATCTTCAGCGGCACACAGGCAAACCCTACATCGGGGAGCTCGTACACATTTGCAGAGGAATCTACAACGATTTTGCTTTTCATATTTTTCTCCATTTTCAAGCGGCGCACGCCGCAGTCATTCCTTTGTCCGTGACCATCATAGCAGTTTTTCAAAACCCTGTCAACTGTTTTCTCAAATTCTTTTACAAAGTTTTCATTGCCCGTTGACCAATTTTCCAAAATGCGGTATACTATTTCACAGGCAGATGTGCTTTTGCGGAAAGCAATTGCCTTGCCTTTGCACAAAAACAACGTTCCTGCTTGCAAAAAGTGCAGGAGCATGAACGGAACAAGATACTATGAAAGCTGAAACCAAACTCCGCGTTGCGGCGTGTGCTGCGGGCTTTGCCCTGCCCCGGTACAACGATCTTCCCTCGGTAGGGCTGTATCTGGACCAGACGGTGCAGTTCGTCAACGGCTACTTCCGCAGCTTCTGCGGGGTGGAGCTGACCCCATCTATGGTAAGCAACTACGTCAAAAAAGGGGTGGTGGATCACCCCATCCGCAAAAAATACACCCGGGACCAGATCGCATCCCTGATGTACATTGCAGTTTCCAAGACCGTGCTCTCGATTGAAAACATCGACACTCTGTTCAAAATGCAGCGGGAGCACTGCTCCGCCGGGACAGCCTACGATATCTTCTGCGAGGAGTTAGAGACTAGTCTTTCCGTGGTGTTCGGCGGCAAGACAGCCCAGCCGGAGACTACGCTCAACGACGAGCGTCTGCTGCTGCGCAGCACCATTTTTGCCGCGGTCAACAAAATGTATCTGGACTGCTGCTTTGATGCCTTGCGGCAGGAGCAGGCTCTGTGGTCGGATATCCTGCCGGATCTGGCGTAACAGAATAGCAGGTATAGCAGATATAGCAAAAGCCACCTGAAAAACGTAAGTTTTCAGGTGGCTTTTGTGTTGGTGGACGGACTGCAACGCCGGACGAACGCGTGCTTGAAAATATCGCTGCATAGCGTCACTATTGTGCTTTCTATTTTACCGAAACGCATCCATCACTAAATCATTTTGCAGATGCAGGAACAAATTCAATTTTAACCTTCATTCCCATCCCGGCAGCAAGCCGCTGCAAGGTACGAAGAGACGGGTTTGCATTGCCGCGTTCCAGTTTGCTGATGTCGGTCTGTGCAATACCCGTGCGCTCCGAAAGTTGCTTCTGGGTCAAACCGCTTTCTTTGCGGGCCTTGAGCATGGCTTCAATCACGGAAAATTCCGGGTCAAGTGCGTCCCATTCGGCCTTGAATTCAGGGTCTTTCATCTGCTCATTCAAAAAATCGTTGAAGTTTGTCATTTGGAATTCTCCTTTCGGGCAAGATAATCTGCGCGATATTGTTTTGCCAGTGTGATCTCTGAAGCAGGTGTTTTTTGGGTCTTCTTGATAAATCCATTTGTGAGGATCACCTTTTTTACCAACCACGAAGAAATACAGCACGCGGGTGATGTCTGAGCCAAATTTAGTGCGGATCTCTCAAAAAATTCCATCGTCCAGTGCTTTGGAATAGGGTTCTCTTAAAAATGGCCCTTCTTCACGGAGCAGGGCGACTGTACGCAAAACCTTGGCCTGCATTTTTCTTATCCAGACTCAGGATAAACTCTTTCGCAGGCTCAGAGCCATCGGGCTTATCGTAAAATTCAATTTCATATTCCTGCATGGCCGTACTTCCTTCAAATAGCGGATTTATCTCATATCCAGTATAGCGGATATATCCTCTATTGTCAAGAGTATCCTTCCGCTCCCTTCTCTACAAACAAAAATCCCGCAGAACCCAGCGATTTAACGCCAGATTCTGCGGGTTCTACCGCGTTGCGGTTGGTGGAGGCGATGGGAGTCGAACCCATGTCCGAAAAGAGCTCAGTGTAGGTATCTCCGGGTGCAGGCGATCTACAACATTCCCGCCGCGCCACGCCGATCGTCAGGCTAGCGCTTTGGTAGCTTCATGAGTTCCTGCCGGTCCGCAAAGCTTAGGTCCGTTCAGGTGCTGTGTCTAAAGGACGCCCCGACCCCACACGACACAAGAGTGGGCGGAACGCGCAGCACTCAGGCTGCGAGCAACTGATAATTATTGTTGTCAGTTAATTTTTTTGGAGGAGTTATAGAGCAGTTCCCCCACTGCTACCCGCTGCCCAGACCTTGCTCCCCCCGTCGAAACCTTTACGCCCCCATATAAAGCACATCTTGCGATGTGCGGAAAGCTTGGTTTTCTGCGGTGAGCCGCAGTCTGCAATTGGAATGCTTAATAGTACTTGCCGTTGGACTTCACAGCCCGGTCAATGGAGCGCTTTGCATCGCGCTGGGCGGCATCGGCACGCTTGTCGTACAGCTTTTTGCCCTTGCACAAGCCCACTTCCATTTTTACGCGGCCATGCTTGAAATAAAGCGAGAGCGGCACCAGCGTATAGCCCTGCAGCTTGCACTGCTGGTGCAGACGCCGGATCTCACTTTTGTGCGCCAGAAGCCGCCGGACACGCATGGAGGGTCCTGATTGAACAGGTTGCCGTGGTCGTAGGGGCTGATGTGCATCCCCTTTACCAGCAGCTCGCCGTTTTCAATATCCACCCAGCTGTCCTTCAGGTTGACCCCGCCGGCCCGCAGGCTTTTCACCTCGGTGCCTTTGAGTTCCACACCGGTCTCCAGCGCTTCCAGAACAAAATACTCGTGGCGCGCTTCGCGGTTGGTGGCGATGGTTTTGGTCGCCGGGCGCTCCTTAGTGGGTGCCATGCTGCGCGCCTCCTTTCTCCGTTCCGTTTGTTGTTTCAGTATACCATTTTTTCAGGGTAATGCAAGGGCTGTTTCTGACAGAATTGTAAATTTTTACACACTCACAGCTCTCCCCGGCCGGAAAGTGCCCGGTACAGGGTGGTCTCGTCCGCGTATTCCAGGCTGGCGCCCACCGGCAGACCGGAGGCCAGCCGGGTGACCCGGATGCCCAGCGGCTTGATGAGCTTTGCCAGATACATGGCGGTAGCCTCGCCCTCCACGGTGGGGTTCATGGCCATGATGACCTCCTTCACCGTGTCGTCCTTCAGCCGCGCCAGCAGCTCCTTGACGGTGAGCTGCTCTGCGCCCACACCGGCCAGCGGGTCCAGCAGACCATGCAGCACATGGTACAGGCCGTTATACTCCCGGGTGCGCTCAAAGGCCTGCACGTCCCGGGGCTTTTCCACCACGCAGATCACCGAGGTGTCCCGCTTGGCGCTGGCGCACACCGGGCACAGGTCAGCGTCCGTAAAGTTTTGGCAGATGCGGCACCGATGCAGCCGGGTGTGCGCACCGCGGATGGCATCGGCCAGCGCCGCAGCGTCCTTATCCGACATACTCAGCACCTGATAGGCCATGCGGGTAGCACCCTTGCGGCCCACGCCCTGAAACTTGCCGAACTCCTCGATCAGCTTTTCCAGCGGTGCGGCAGTGTAGTCCATGGTATCTCCCCTTCCCGGTTCAGAGACCCGGAATGTTCAGGCCGCCGGTCAGCTTGCCCATCTCGGCCTCGGCGGTCTCATCCACCTGCTTCACGGTGGCGTTGATGGCAGCAGCCACCATGTCTTCCAGCATCTCGATGTCATCTGGGTCCACAGCCTCGGGCTTGATGGTGATGGACAGCACCTCATGCTTGCCGTTCATCTTTACGGTCACCATCTCACCGGCGGCGCTGCCGGTGTACTCGGCGGCTTCCAACTCGGCCTGCTTGCTCTTCATGTCCTCCTGCATCTTCTGAGCCTGACGCATCAAGGCGTTCATATCGGGGCGGCCGTAGCCTGCGGGCATTCTTGCTTTCATAATGGTATTCTCCTTTATTATAAACAATTTTTATCGCTTTTTGCGGGCGGTATCCTCAATGCTGACCTCTAACCCCAGTTTTTCCAGCGCCAGAAGGGACTGCTCCGCGTTAGAGGCGGTCTTTCCGGCTGTTTTGGGCTCGTAAGGGCCGATGGGCACCGGCACGCCGGATACCTCGGCGATCAGCTTTTTGATCAGCTTCTGACTGTCCTTGTTCACCCGGATAAAATCCCGGAAGGTCTTGCCGCCGTCGATCAGCACGCGGGTGCCGTCAAAGTAAGCCTTGGACTTGCGCAGATACATATACAGCATGGGGTCGATGCCTTCCAGCTTCTGCACGATCTGTCCCCAGTACGGGAAGGGGTTCGTGCCCTGCTGCGCCACGCTGCGGGGCTTGGTCAGCACCGGGTCGGCAGGGTGCTCCTGCACCGGGGCAGGCGGTTCCTCTGCTGCCGGGGCAGGCTGTGCAGGCTCTGCAGGGGCGGGCTTCTCCGGCTGACTGACCGGCTCCGGCTCCTCCGGCGGCGGTGCCTGCGGGGCAGGCTCGTCCCACGGCAGGGCGGCATCGCTCTGCTGTACCGGCGGTTCCTCTGGCATGGGCGGCAGCTCGTCCGCAGGGGCGGGCGTTGCTTCCTGCGCGGCAAGCTGCGGAGGGGTCTGCTGCACGGCAGGGGCAGGTTCTGCTACTGCTGCCGGGGTCTGGGGTGCAGTTGCTGCCGGTGCGGGCTGCACCGGGGCGCTGGCAAAGGGCTGCACCGCTGCCGCAAAGGGACGGGGTGCTTCCGACTGTGCCGTGCGGGCAGGGGCTGCCTGTACCGTTACCGCCTGCATCTGCTGGGGCGGCTCGGACAGGCTGAACAGTGCCAGTTCCAGCTCGATGCGCTGGTCGCTGCCACGGGTCATGTGCTCCAGCGCCGTGCCCAAAGTGCGGATGGCGCGGATGGCTTCTCGCTGCCCCATCTCCGGGCCTTTTTGCAGGTACAGCGCCTCTTCCTCCGGCGATACACCGGACAGCAGCGCCTGCCCGCCGGGCAGCGCCGCCAGCATCAGGGCGCGGTAATGGGCGATCAATTCCTCGGTCAGGCGCTTCACGTCCACCGACTGCTGCCGCAGCTGTGCCAGCTGTGCCAGCGCGGCGGCTGCATCCTGTGCTTCCAAGGCGTCCGAAATGTGGAACAGGTAGCTGCGGTCGGTCACACCCGCCATGCGGCGCACCACATCCGCGTCAATTTTGGCGGTGACGCCGGCGCAGGTGTCCAGAATGGACAGTGCATCGCGCAGCGCACCATCGGCCAGACGGGCGATCAGCTCCGCGCCGTCGGAGGTCAGCTCCAGCTTTTCCTCACCGGCGATATACTCCACCCGCCGGGCGATATCCTCCGGCCCGATGCGGGTAAAATCGTACCGCTGGCAGCGGGAGAGGATGGTGGCGGGCACTTTCTGGATTTCGGTGGTCGCCAGAATGAAGATAACGTGTGCGGGGGGCTCTTCCAGCGTTTTCAGCAGCGCATTAAAGGCCGCTGTGGACAGCATGTGCACCTCATCGATGATATACACCTTATACTGGCAGGCGCTGGGGGTGTAGGCGGTCTCGTCCCGCAGGTCGCGGATATCATCCACGCCGTTGTTGGAGGCTGCGTCCATCTCCACCACGTCCAGCAGGCTGCCGTTGTCGATGCCTTTGCAGATCTCGCACTCCCCGCAGGGGTCGCCACCCTCCGGGTGCAGGCAGTTGACCGCCTTTGCAAAAATTTTGGCGCAGGTGGTCTTGCCGGTGCCGCGCACGCCGGTAAACAGATACGCATGGCCTACGCGCCCTGCGGTGATCTGGTTTTTCAGGGCGGTCACGATAGCACGCTGGCCCACCACATCCTCAAACCGCTGGGGTCTCCATTTGCGGTAAAGCGCACGATACATGGCGTTTTCTCCCCTTTCCCGGCCTTTGCGGCAAAAATAAAAGGACAGCGCTCGACGGGGTTTTGTCCCCGCCTTGCGTAACTCGGCATACGGATGCAGGCTTACTGAAACGCACGAACGCACTGCTTAAGGCTGCTTGGTTCCCCACCTGACCTGGTTCACAGCGAGCCCATCGTACAGGACCCGCATCCGTATGCCGAACCACGCAGCAGGCGCTGTCCGACACATCCTTGTGGATGCTAAGATATTGTACCATAAACCCCGCCGGATTGCAAGAGGGGGCAAAACAAAAAGGAGAAGCCCGAAGGCTTCTCCTCGTTTGTGCTAAAACTGTTTAAGACTGGCAAGCGGTGATCAGGCTCATCTTGTAGACTTCGTCTGCGTTGCAGCCGCGGGACAGATCGTTGATGGGTGCGTTCAGACCCTGCAGGATGGGGCCGTAGGCAGCGTAGCCGCCCAGACGCTGTGCGATCTTATAGCCGATGTTGCCGGCCTCGATGCAGGGGAAGATGAAGGTGTTGGCCTGACCAGCCACCTTGCTGCCCTTGCACTTGACCTGTGCGACCTCGGGAGCAACGGCTGCGTCAAACTGCAGCTCGCCGTCCACAGCCAGCTCGGGATCCATCTCCTGAGCCTTGATGGTAGCGTCGTGGCTCAGTGCCACGGTGCCGCCCTTGCCGGAGCCCTTGGTGGAGAAGCTCAGCACAGCCACCTTCGGGTCGATGCCGAACAGCTTTGCGGTGCGGGCAGTCTCCACAGCCACCTCTGCCAGCTTGGAAGCGGCAGAGATCTTGACCTCGCCGGTAGCCTTATCGACGGTATCGGTGTAATCAATGTTGACAGCGCAGTCGCCCATGGCAATGCGCTTCAGACCCTCTTCGCCGCAGTCGCGGTCCAGAATAAAGCAGGAGCTCACCAGATGTGCGCCCTTCTTGGTCTTGACCAGCTGCAGAGCGGGACGGATGGTGTCGGCGGTGGAGTAGGTAGCGCCGCCCAGCAGGCAGTCTGCCTTGCCCATCTTCACCAGCATGGTGCCAAAGTAGTTGGACTTCTTCAGCAGGGCGGTGCACTCCTCTGCGGACTGCTTGCCCTTGCGCAGCTCCACCATGGTGCTGACCATCTCATCAAAACCGGCGTAGTTCTCCGGGTCGATGATCTCGGCAGCGGAAATATCAAAGTTACCGGCGGCGGCAGCAGCCTTGCACTCTGCCTCGTTGCCCACCATAACGACCTTCAGCACGCCCTCGGCCAGCAGCTTGCTTGCGGCCTCCAGAATGCGGGGGTCATTGCCCTCGGTGAACACGATCGTCTTGGGATTTGCCTTCAGCTGTGCTACCAGCGGTGCAAACATATCAGCCATTGTGATTACCTCCGAAAATGCTTTCCAAAATTTGCATTCCGTGTCTGTTGGACACAAGGATGCCTTTCTTCTTTATTCTAGCACAGACGGCAAAAAGTTCAAGACAAAATTGTGTTTTTGTGCTATATTTTAGGGGAGAAACCTTTGTTTTATTTGTGAATAAAATATCATACCAGTTTTAAAGGAGATGTTCTCCATGGATATGGATACTTTAAAGGCTGAATGCCTTGCCTGCACCCGGTGCGAGCTGTGCGCCACCCGGACGAACGTGGTGTTCGGGCAGGGCGTGCCGGACGCCGAGGTGCTGTTTGTGGGCGAGGGCCCCGGCCAGAGCGAGGACGAGCAGGGTCTGCCTTTTGTGGGGCGCAGCGGGCAGCTGCTGGACAAATACCTGTTTGCCATCGACCTTGACCGCAAAAAGAACTGCTATATCGCCAACATCGTCAAGTGCCGCCCGCCCCAGAACCGCGACCCGCTGCCCGCCGAGAGCGAAGCCTGTATGCCGTGGCTGCGGGAGCAGTTCCGGCTGCTGCAGCCCAAGATCGTGGTCTGCCTTGGGCGCATTGCCGCCCAGCGGATGATCCGGCAGGATTTTTCCGTCACCCGGGAGCACGGGCAGATCATCAATAAGGGCGGCATCCTGTTCATGGGCACCTTCCACCCCGCCGCCCTGCTGCGCCAGCCCCAGAATAAGCCCGAAGCCTTTGCGGACTTTACCGTGCTGCGGGACACCATTGCCGCCGTGTGCGAGCATACCTATAATAGGTAAGGTCAGGAACCAACCGCGCCGCTTTTGCATACTGTAAAGCAAAAGCGAGGTGTTTTTGTATGGAAAGTTCCGTGCATCCTTCTGTGGATTTCTTTTTGGGCGCTACAACGCCCGCCGGGTTCAAGGGTTACTTTGCGCCGCTGCGCCGGGAGCCCGGGATGCAGCTGGTGCTGCTCAAAAGCGGGCCGGGCTGCGGCAAGTCTACTTTGATGAAGCGTCTGGCGCGCGCCGCACAGGAGAAAGGCGAGCCCATCCAGCGCATCCACTGCGCCAGCGACCCCGACAGTCTGGACGGGGTGGTGTTCCTGCGGCAGAAACGCGCCATCATCGACGCCACCGCGCCCCATGTGGTGGAGCCGGAAGCCCCCGGCGCAGACGAGCGTGTGCTGAGTTTGTACCACACCATCGATGCCGATGCCCTGCACTCCCACAAGGACGAGGTGACCGCCCTGTTTGCCCGAAACCAGCTGCTGCGCAGCCGGGCGGCGCGGTATGTGGCCTCGGCGGGCAGCCTGCTGCTGGACAGCCGCCGCGCCGAAGCGTGCAGTGCAAACTTTGAGAAGGTGCGCCGCTACGTCAAGCGGCTGTGCACCCGCCTGTTGCCCCGCACCGAGGAGATGGGCTCTGAAGAGCTGCGGCTGCTCTCTGCCATCACGCCCAAGGGCGAGGTGTTCTATCAGGGCACGGTGCAGGCGCTGGCCGACCGGTGTATCCTTTTCCGGGACGACTACGGGGCAGTGTCCCGTCTGCTGCTGGAGCTCATCCGTGCCGAGACGCTGGCGCGGGGCTACCACATCATCACCTGCCCCTGCGCCATGCACCCGGAGGACAAGATCGACCACATTATCATCCCCTCCCTGCGGCTGGCATTTTTGACCGACAACCGCTGGCATCCGGTGCGGCTATCTGCCGCGCAGACCGTGCGGTGCAGCCGTTTTGTGGACAGGGAGAACCTTTCCGCCTGCCGGGCACGGCTGCGTTTCAACGAGCGCGCCGCCGCCGAATTGCTGGAACAGGCCTGTGCCCTGATGGCGCAGGCAAAAAGCTGCCACGATGAACTGGAGACCTACTACCGCACTGCCGTGGACTTTGCACAGGTGGATGCCGCAGCCGCTCAGTGCATGGAACTGTTCGGGGCAGGATAACGTAAAAACCAACGGAGGTGAAACGCCTTGGCAAGCATCCATCTGCCCATCCGGCAGCTGGTGGAATTTTTGCTGCGCACCGGCAGTATCGACAGCCGCTTTACCGGCTTTGACCGCGCCAACGAGGGTGCACGCATCCACCGCAGGCTGCAAAAAGCCGCCGGGGAGGGTTATCAGGCTGAGGTGTTCCTCAGCACGGAGCGGGAAGCCTGCGGCATCGCCTTTACGCTGGAAGGCCGGGCAGACGGCATTTTCACCGATGAAATCGGCACTGTGACCATCGACGAGATCAAGACCACCACCGTCCCCTATGAGGAGATCACCGAGGAACTGAACCCCTGCCACTGGGCGCAGGGCATGGTGTATGCCGCCATTTACAGCAGCCAGCAGGGGCTGGAAACGCTGGCGGTGCGGCTGACCTATTACCAAGTTGATACCGACCAAATTCAGCGCTTTACCCGGCAGTTCACCCGGCAGCAGCTGGAGCAGTTTTTGCAGCAGCTTTTAACGCAGTATGCCCCGTGGGCGCAGCGGCAGCTGGACTGGGACACCCGGCGCAGCCAGAGCCTTGCGGCGCTGCAATTCCCCTTTGCGGAGTACCGCCCCGGGCAGCGGGCGCTGGCGGGCGAGGTGTACCGCGCCTGCCGCGCCGGAAAAAGCGCCGACCGCAAGGGCGGTACCCGCGTTTTTTGTCAGGCACCTACCGGCATCGGCAAGACCATGAGCGCGCTCTTCCCTGCCCTGAAAGCCATGGGCGAGGGCTGCGGCGCAAAGCTGTTTTACCTGACCGCCCGCAACACCACCCAAGCCGCCGCCGAGGACGCGGTAGCGCGGCTGCGTGCCGCACAGCCCGGTCTTGCCCTGCGCAGCGTGACCCTGACCGCCAAGGAAAAGGCATGTCTGCACCCGGACGCCGAAGGGCACCCCGCCTGTCTGCCGGAGGTGTGCCCCTTTGCCAACGGCTATTACGACCGCCGCAAGGACGCTCTGGCCGCTTTGCTGGACGGCAGCGGCAGTTTCAGCCGCGCCGCGCTGGCAGACACCGCCCGGCAGTTCTCGGTGTGCCCCTTTGAGTTGGGGCTGGACTTGAGCGAGTGGTGCGATGTGGTCATCGGGGACTACAACTATCTGTTTGACCCTGTGGTGCACCTCAAGCGCTTTTTTGATGCCGCCGGGGACTGGCTGTTCCTCATTGACGAAGCGCACAACCTGCCGGACAGAGCCCGCGCCATGTACTCGGCGCAGTTTGCCAAAAGCAGCCTGACCGAAGCAAAGCGGGCGCTGGGCAAGGGCAAAAGCAGCCTGAAAACCGCGCTAACCAAGGCGGATAAGGTCTTTCTGGCTGCGCGCAGAGCCTGCGCACAGGCTGCGCCCCGCACAGGTGCAGAGCCCGCCGGGGAGACCGAGCCTACGCAGGTGAGCCTTTTGCCCGCCGAAGCTGCCCCGGATTTTGCCCTGCCGCAGCCGCTGTATGCCCGGGATGGCACCGTGTTTTTGCAGCAGCTGCCCGCCGCCTTGTCCGCCGCTCTGCGGGCGGTGCATACTCCCTTGCAGGACTGGCTGGAACAGAACCCTGACGACCCCGCCCACGCGCAGCTGCTGGAACTCTACTTTGCCTTGCAGGACATCGCCCGCGCGGCTGACCGGTACGACAGCCATTTTGTCACCCAGCTCACCGCCCGGGGCAGTGAGCTGGAGCTGCATCTGCTCTGCTTAGACCCCGCGCCCTTTGTGGATGCCAGTCTGGCAGCAGGGCGCAGCGCGGCGCTGTTCAGTGCCACATTGACCCCGCCCGCTTTCTACCGCAACGTACTGGGCTGCGCCAATGCCCGGGCGGTGGCGCTTCCAAGCCCTTTCCCGCCGGAAAATCTGGGGCTGTTCTGCCTGCCGGGCATCTCCACCCGCTACCGCCAGCGGGAAGCCAGTGTGCCCGCCGTAGCCGATGCGCTGGCGGCGCTGGCAAAGGGCAAAACCGGCAACTATCTGGCGTTTTTCCCCAGCTACGCCTATTTGCAGCAGGTGCACGAAGCCTTTGCCGCCCGCTGGCCGGACATTTCCACCCTTGTGCAGCAGCGCAGTTTGGACGATGCCGGGCGCGCGGAGTTTCTGGCGCAGTTCGTGCCCCGCCCTGCCCAGACGCTGCTGGGCTTTGCCGTGATGGGTGGCATCTTCGGCGAGGGGGTAGACCTTGTGGGCGACCGGCTCATCGGGTGCGCCATCGTAGGGGTGGGTCTGCCGCAGGTGAACCCCCGGCAGGAGATGCTGCGCCGCTATTACGAGGAGCAGTCCGGCTGCGGTTTCGACTACGCCTACCGCTACCCGGGCATGAACAAGGTGCTGCAAGCCGCCGGGCGGGTGGTGCGCACCCCGCAGGACAAGGGCGTGGTGCTGCTTTTGGACGACCGCTTTGCGCAGCCCGACACCGCCCGCCTGTTCCCGCCGCACTGGCGGCACATCCAATATCTGCCCGGCACCGCCGCGCTGAAAACGGTGCTGGCAGGGTTCTGGGGTTAGCATCCTCGCCCTCTCAGTCAAAGCCTGTCGGCTTTGCCAGCTCTCCCAAAGGGAGAGCCTTTGGCAGTCCACGCAGACTTCATCTTTTTGCCAAGGCCTCTCCCTTTGAGGAAAGACTTCCCCCGCGCCGGGGGAAGATGTCGCGCAGCGACAAAAGGGGGAGTGTGGCAGTGAGCGGAGCGAACTGACGGAGAGGGCGAGCCCGCTAACCGAAGGGCATACCTACTAAAGAAGCATCTGCAACCAAATCACCAGCTTTCTGAAGCTCAGAAGCGACCGTTGCAGATGCTTTTTTGTCTGATACTTTAAGGATTATGCCCTTAATACTCCACGCCCTTCCGTGCGGCGATGCCCTTCTGGTAGGGGTGGCGGCGGCAACACATCTCTGTGAGGTAATCCGCCGCTTCCAGCATCCATGCGGGGGCTGCGTGGGCGGTCAGGACGCACTCCTGCCCGGCGGGGCGGTGCAGCACCGCCTGCTGCAACAGGGTTTTATCCACCATGTCCAGCTCCCACGCGCTGCCGGCTTCGTCCAGCACCAGCATATCACAGGGCTGCGCCAGCGCCGCCGCAAGATTTTTGTTCTGTAAAGCGCGGGTAGCGGCCTTTTCGGCTTCGTTCATCTGAAAGACGAATTTCTGCCCGGCCTTGCCCCGGTAAACGGTGGCGCCCAGCTGCTCCAGCAGCGGGATCTCGCCGCTCTGCCCGCCCTTTAAAAACTGCACGATGACCACACGTTTTCCGCTGCCCAGTGCCCGCAGGGCAAGCCCCATGGCGGCTGTGGTCTTGCCCTTGCCGTCGCCGTAATACAGATGCAAAAGGCCTAAGCTTTCCATCGTCTTTCTCCTTTTTTTGTAACAAAAGGCATCCGCAGCCCTGTATGCTTAGCAGAACGGCTGCGGATGCCTTGTTATTTACACGTTGCTTTTACTGGTACAGCGGGAACTCCCGGGTCAGGCGCAGGACGCGCTCGCTGATCTCGTCCTTCTTTTCCTCATAGTGCCAGATGCAGTCTGCAATGCAGTCCGCGATCACCTGCATCTCGGCTGCACCCATGCCACGGGTGGTGACAGCCGGGGTGCCCAGACGCACGCCGGAAGTCACAAAGGGGCTGCGGGTCTCGCCGGGGACGGTGTTCTTGTTGGCGGTAATGTGCACGCTGTCCAGACGCTGCTCCAAGTCCTTGCCGGTGCACTCCTCGTCCCGCAGGTCAATGAGCATCAGGTGGTTGTCGGTGCCGCCGGATACCAGCTTGACGCCGCGCTGCTGCAAAGCCGCAGCCAGTGCCTGTGCATTTTCTACGATCTTGCGGGCATATTCCTTGAACTCCGGCTTCAGTGCCTCGCCAAAGCAGACGGCCTTGGCTGCAATCACGTGCTCCAGCGGGCCGCCCTGCGTGCCGGGGAACACTGCCGAGTTGATGCGCTTGGCAATGATGGGGTTGTTGGTCAAAATCAGGCCGCCGCGGGGCCCGCGCAGGGTCTTGTGGGTGGTGGTGGTCACCACGTCGGCATAGGGCACGGGGCTCTGGTGCTGACCGCCGGCCACCAGACCGGCAATGTGCGCCATATCCACCATCAGATATGCACCGTAGCCGTGGGCGATCTCGGCCAGCTTTTCAAAGTCGATGGCGCGGGGGTAGGCAGAAGCGCCCGCCACCAGCATCTTGGGGCGCACCTTGCGCACCTGCTTTTCCAGCTCGGCGTAGTCGATCACTCCGTCTGCGCCGACGCCGTAGGAGATGAAGTGGTAGTTTTTACCGGACATATTCACCGGAGAACCATGGGTCAGGTGACCGCCCTGCGAAAGGTCCATACCCATAACAGTATCGCCCAACTCCAGCAGGGCAAAATACACGGCAAGGTTGGCCTGTGCGCCGGAATGGGGCTGGACGTTGGCGTACTTTGCCCCGAACAGCTGGCAGGCGCGCTGGATGGCAATATTCTCCACCTCGTCCACATAGACGCAGCCGCCGTAGTAGCGCTTGCCGGGCAGGCCCTCGGCGTACTTGTTGGTCAGCACACTGCCCATAGCTGCCATCACGGCGGGCGAAACGATGTTCTCGCTGGCGATCAGCTCAATGTTCTCGCGCTGACGGGTCAGTTCCCGCTCCATGGCTGCACCCAGTTCCGGGTCGGCTGCGTTGACCATGCCGATGGTGTCCATCATATCCTTGTACATTTTACTTGCCCCTCTCCACAAAATGTTGCAGGTTCTCTCAGCGCAGCGCCCGCGCGGCGCTTGCTGCTGTAAGATAATCATAGCAGAAAGCGGCGGCGGCTTCAATCCTCTTTTCGCCAAAAGGCTTGCTTTTTTTGTCTGAAGTGTTTATTATGTTTGTATAAAAATGCGCTGTCGATTTTGTATATTTTTCAAGTTTCTTCCCCCACAGGTGAAGCGAGGTGTTTTGTATGACCATTGCCGAGGAAAAACAGGCACAGCGTGCCGCAGGCCGTGCCGCCCGCAAGGCGCTGGATGCACCGCAGCGCGCCGCCGCCAACGCGGCGCTGTGCCGCCGGGTGCTGGAACTGGACGCCTACCGCGCCGCCCATACCCTTTTGCTCTACACAGCCTTTGGGGGCGAAGCCGACCTTGCCGCCGTGGCTGCCGAAGCTGTCCGGCAGGGCAAGACGGTAGCCTACCCGGTGTGCGGCGAAGGCTTTTCCCTTATCGCAGCCGTGCCGGGCGCGGACGGCTGGGCGGTGGGGCAGTACGGCATCCGCACGCCGGTGCCGGAGCGCTCCGCGCTTTTGCAGCCGGAGCAGCTGGATCTGGTGCTGGTGCCCTGCACCGCCTTTGACGCAGACTGCCGCCGGGTGGGCATGGGCAAGGGCTACTACGACCGCTACCTGCCCCGCTGCACCCGGGCGGTGAAGATCGGCATTGCATTGGAGGTTCAGCGCGTCCCCCGCGCCGCCGTGGACGCCCACGACCAGCGGCTGGACGCCTTTGTAACAGAGAGGGGTATCTACACATGGAAATGAAGGATCTAAGCTGCGCGCAGTTTCTGGCACAGCTTGCCAGCAAAGCGCCCACGCCGGGCGGCGGCGGCACCGCCGCGCTGGCAGGCGCTGCCGGTGTGGCGCTGGGCAACATGGTGGGCTGCCTGACCACCGGCAAAGAAGTACGCCGCCGTGGAAGCGGACATTCAGGCACTGAACGCCCGGGCCAGTGCCCTGCGGCTGGAACTGGAAGCGCTGGTACAGGCCGATGCCGATGCCTTTGCGCCGTTGGCTGCGGCCTACGGTCTGCCCAAGGACACCCCGGAGCAGACCGCGCACAAGGCTGCTGTGCTGGAAGCCGCGCTGGACGGTGCAAGCGCCGTGCCGCTGCAGATCATGGAAAAGTGCGCCGAGGGCATCGCGCTGGCGGGACAGTATGCCGCGAAGGGCAGCGTGCTGGCGGTATCGGATGCGGGGTGTGCTGCCGTGCTGTGCAAGGCCGCTTTGCAGGCTGCAAGCCTGAATGTGTTCATCAATACCAAGCTGATGGTAGACCGCACCCATGCCGCCGCGTTGGACGCCCGGGCAGACGCATTGCTGGCAGAGTTTGTGCCCCGGGCAGACGAGATATTCACCGCCGTCAGCGGGAAACTCCGCAACAAATAATATCATAAATGAGGGAAAGTATATGGCAACGATTTTAAAGGGCGCGCCGGTGGTGGCCGCCATGAACGAGCGCAACGCCGCACTCTGCGAGCAGCTGAAAGCCAAGGGCATCACCCCCACGCTGGCGGTGGTGCGTGTGGGCGAGCGGGAGGATGACCTCTCCTACGAGCGGGGCGTGATGAACCGCTGCGGCAAGGTGGGCGTCGCCGTCCGGCAGTTCGTGCTGCCCGCCGACGCCACACAGGAGCAGCTGCTCCAGGTGCTGGACGAGGTGAACACCGATGACGGCATCCACGGCTGTCTTTTGTTCCGTCCCCTGCCCAAGCAGTTCGATGACCGCACCGTCCGCGCCGCCCTGCGCCCGGAAAAGGACATTGACGGCATCACGGACGGTTCGCTGGCCGGGGTGTTCACCAACACCGATCTGGGCTATGCTCCCTGCACCGCACAGGCGTGCATGGAAATTTTGAAGTATTACAACGTCCCCCTTTCCGGCAAGCGTGCCGTGGTGGTGGGGCGCAGCCTTGTGGTGGGCAAGCCCGCCGCCATGATGCTGGACCGGGAAAACGCCACCGTCACCCTGTGCAACTCCCGCACCCGGAACCTGCCGGAGGTGTGCCGGCAGGCGGACATTGTGGTGGTGGCCATGGGTAAAATGGGCGCTGTGGGCGCGGACTGCCTGCGGGAAGGCCAGACCGTCGTGGACGTGGGCATCCATGTGAACGAGGAAGGCAAGCTCTGCGGTGACGTGCAGTTTTCCGCCGCAGAGCCGGTGGTGGACGCCATCACCCCCGTGCCCGGCGGCGTGGGCACCGTGACCACCTCGGTGCTGGTAGGCCATGTGGTGCAGGCAGCGTGCAAAAAGGCCGGAGTGGAATGCTGAGAAAATTATTTTAAGATAGAACAAGCCCGGAAAGTCCGCAGACTTTCCGGGCTTGCTTTTATCTAACGGGCATTACCCCCGCACAAGGAGCAGCAGCAGCAGAGCCGAAGCCACACACTGCAGAATGAGCCAGCGGGCTACCACCTGCTCGTCGCTCCAGCCCTTGCGCTTGCGCACATGGTCGTGGAGGGGGGTCAGGGTGTTTTTCAGGATCCAGATGTGCAGAAAACGCTTCAGGCTGATCTTCAGAATGCCCAAGCTGCCGTCCGCGATGAACACGATAGCCGCCAGCAGGAAGGCGAACGGATGACCGCACTTGAGGGACAGCATGGCGATGAAAAAGCCCATGGCGCGGCTGCCGGCGTCGCCCATCAGCAGGCTGGAGGGCTTGGCGTTGAGCCACAGGTAGGCCAGCAGCGCACCGATGAACACCACACCGGCGGTGGCGTAGGTACCCAGCTCGGTCTTATAGGCCAGCAGGTAGGTGCCAATGGTCACCACTGCCAGACTGGCGGAAAGGCCGTCCACACCGTCGGTGCAGTTGACCACGTTGATGCTTGCCCAGATCAGGATGACGATGAGCAGCAGGTACACCGCGTAGGGCAGCGTGAAACTCCACTGCAAAAAGTGCACCCCGCAGCCGTTGAAGTTCAGGTAGGTGACGCCCGCCAGCACCGCAATGACAAAATCGATGATGCCCTTTTTGTACTCGTTCCAAGCAGTCTCGGCGGCATCGTCCAGATAGCCGGAGAGCATGGAAGCGATGAGCAGCACATTGTACACCACATACTCGGTGGTGAAGGGCAGAAACGCCAGCGACACCAGCGCGATGCACAGCACAAAGATCAATCCGGAGCCCCGCGCCTTGCCCTTGGAAAGTTCGCCGTTCACCGCAAAGGCGCGGCCATGGTCGTGGGGCAGTTTATCGCGGAAAATGGAATCCGTCAGGGCGGTCAGGGCGAACGCCAGCAAAATGCCATGGCATCCACGCCCCGCTGCCCGATGACAGAGGTAAGCATTTGGATCATAAGATAACATTCCTCTTTCTTTCTGTATAGTCCTTTGTGAGTGTATCACGCCCTTGCCCAAAAATCAATCCCGGCGGCAAAATTCGCTGCGGATTGACTTTTCTCCCGCCGCTCTTTATAATAGTATGTTAGTCTGTATTTTCACCCACAACGCAGGAGGTTTCATGTCCATTACCCTTGAGCAGCTCTCTGCCCGGATGCGGCAGGGCGAGCAGGTGCCGCTGCGCCACACCGCACAGGTGGCGCTGACGCTGAGCATCCCTTCCATTTTGCAGCAGATCGTAGTTACCGCCATGGAGTACATCGACGCCGCCATGGTGGGGCATATCGGTGCCGCCGCCACCGCTTCCATCGGCATTGTCAGCTCCAGCACATGGCTGCTGCACGGGATGCTGGCGGGGCTGTGCATGGCGTTTTCCATTCAGGTGGCGCAGTATCTGGGCGCAGACCGCCAGCAGGACGCCCGGGGCGTGCTGCGGCAGTCCATGCTGTTCAATTTAGTGGTGGGGCTTGCCGCTGCCGCCTTCGGCGTGGGCATCAGCCGGTTTCTGCCCGGGTGGCTGGGCGCAGACACGGCACTGCAGGCAAATGCTTCGGCGTATTTTGCCATCTGGTCGGCTTCCCTGCCCTTTATCATGGCTATGGGCACCTACGCCGCCATGCTGCGCTCCACCGGTGATGCGCTTACCCCGGGTCTCATCAGCATCTTCACCTGCGCACTGGACATCATCTTCAACTTTTTCCTCATCAACCCCACCCGGGAGATGACGGTGTTCGGCCAGAACCTCACGGTCTGGGGTCTGGGCTGGGGCGTGCCGGGCGCGGCGCTGGGCACAGCCCTTGCCAACGCCGTGGGCGGCACGCTGGCGCTGGGCGTTCTGCTGCTGCGGGACGGCCCGCTGTGCATCCGCAAACCCGGCGCGTGGCGCATTACCCGCGCCTGCCTGCATAACGTATGGAAGGTGGGTGCACCGCTGGCGGCAGAGCGCGCCGCCCTCTGTCCTCGGCACAGGTGCTGCTGGTGCGCATCGTGTCCGTGCTGGGCACGACCGCCATTGCCGCCAACAGTCTGGGCGTCAGCGCCGAGAGCCTGTGCTACATGGCAGGCTACGGCATTCAGGACGCCGCCCTTGCACTGGTTGGGCAGGCCGTGGGCGCGAACCGCCGGGACATGGCAAAGCGCTTTGCATGGCTGTGCACCGCCATGGGCATGGGCATCATGGCACTGACCGGCGTGGGGCTGTATGTGTTTGCCCCGCAGCTGATGGGCATTTTTACCGCCGACGCCGCCGTCATTGCGCTGGGTACGCGGGTGCTGCGCATCGAAGCCTTTGCCGAGCCCATGTTCGGGGCAAGCATCGTGGCCAGCGGCTCCATGCAGGGCGCGGGCGACAGCACCGGCTGCTTTGTGCTGAACCTTATCAGTATGTGGGGCGTGCGGCTGACCTTGGCTGTTCTGCTGGCTCCCCGCTTTGGGCTGGTGGGCGTATGGGCAGCCATGTGCGCCGAACTTTGCACCCGCGGCGCACTGTTTTTGCTGCGCATGGCGCGTGGCAGATGGCTGGATAAGGGCGCGTTGGCGTAAAGTTTCTTATAAATTCAAAGAGCCGGAAAGTCCGCAGACTTTCCGGCTCTCTGTTATCTCAGCAGCTTACTTGCGGCCGTGCAGGATGGGAGACAGGGGCTTATAGATCAGCAGGCACAGTACGGCGTCCAGCAGACCCTTGACCAGCGTGAAGGGCATGTTAAAGATCACAAGGCACTTGATCAGGCTGTCGGCAGAGGGCAGAATGGCCTGATACATTCCCAGAATGGCTTCCAGCGGCATGTGGTAGAACTGTACATAGGCCGGGTAGGTGATGAAGTAGTTGGAGGGCACGCTGAACACCGCCATAGCGGCTGCACCGGCGATAGCGCCCAGAATGGCGGTCTTGCGGCTCTTATGGCGCTTGTAGACAAAGCCCGCCACAGCGGAGAACACCGCGCCCAGCATAAAGTTGCACAGCTCGCCCACGCAGGCGGTGGAGGTGCCCTTGATGACGATGTGGAGCAGGTTCTTCATGAAGCTGATGACCACGCCGTACACCGGGCCCAGTGCAAAGGCACCCAGCAGGGCGGGCAGGTCGGAGAAGTCCATCTTGACGAAGGACGGGATGAGCATCGGCAGCGGGAACTCGATGAACATCAGGATAAAGGCGACCGCGCTGAGCATGGCGGCAACGGTCAGGTTGTGGGTGGTATTCTTTTTCATGGTAGTTGTCCTCCCCGGGGTGTACGCCCCGTTCAAATTTGTTCGGAAAGCCCTTTTCGCGCTGGATCGAACCGGAAAGACAAACCAAAAAACGCCCTGCTGCAACCAAAAAACTGCAACAGGGCGCACAGACGCAATTTGCCTGCCGTTTCTTGCATCCGGACTATACCGTTGGTCCCGGAGTTGCACCGGGTCAGCACCCTTGCGGGTGGTCGCGGACTTTACCGCCAGTGGGGAATTGCACCCCGCCCTGAAACGAACTTTCTGACCAAGAGTATAGCGCGGTACTGCGGCGCTGTCAAGCCCCCTTTTTGAAAAGTTTGCGCATTTTTTATCAAAGTGTGTTTTCACCGTTCTTTCCTTGCCCCGGGCGGCAGAGTATGCTATCATAATATGCGTTGTGAAAAAACACAGGAGGTTTTCCATGATTTTCTCGATCCGTAACCTTGGTTTTGAGCTGGGCTCGCTGCTGCTGGAAGGCTGGGCAGCCTTTGCCGCCCGGGTGGTGTGCGCGGCGCTGCTGCTGGTGCTTGGCTGGCTGGCGCGGCAGCTTTTGTCCCGCCGGGTGTGCCCTGCCCTGCTGCGCCGCAGCTGGCGGCTGGCGGGTACGCCCATTCTGCTGCGCAGCTTTGCCGTGCCGCTGCAGCGGCTCACCCTTGCGGCGTTCATCTATGCAGCTGCCAGCCTGCCGTGGGCAATCAGCGGCGTGAGCAAATTTCTGCTCACAGTCTTTGAGCTGGCCGCCACCTTTTTTGTGTGTCAGGGACTGTACGCCGCCGCCGACCTTACCGACCTTTTGCTGGCAAACTGCGGCGAGGAGGTGCGCGCCAACCGCACCCTGACCACCCTGCTGAACAAGCTGTACAAAGTTTTCATCGTAGTATTGGGCGTTATGACCATGGCACAGGAGACCGGCCTGCCGGTGGGCAGCATCGTAGCCAGTGCGGGTCTTGTCGGTCTGACCATCTCTCTGGCGGCGCAGGACAGCGCCAAAAATCTGTTCAGCGGGCTGGTCATCCTGCTGGACCGGCCCTTTTCCATCGGTGACTGGATCACCGTGGGCGATGTTTCCGGCGAGGTGGTGGACATCAACTTCCGCTCCACCAAGGTCCGCGCACTGGATAACTCGGTGTACATCCTGACCAACAGCACGGTCAGCTCTGCCACCGTCAACAACGGCACCTTGCGCAACAAGCGGCTGTACCGCTTCACCCTCGGGGTCACCTACGATACCTCCCGTCCTCAGCTGGAGCAGCTGATGGCAGACCTGACCGCCATGCTCAAGGCCAGCCCCTACACCTACGAGGACTCGGTGCTGGTCAAGCTGAGCGGCTTCGGCGCTTCCAGCATCGACCTGCTGGTGTCCGCCTACCTGCGCACCGCCGACATGACCCGCTTTTTGCAGATGCAGAACGATTTGAACCTTGACCTGATGGACGTGATGCAGAAAAACGGCGTGGACTTCGCCTTCCCCTCCACCACCGTGTATCTGGAAAAGAACAACTGAACTTTTTTGGAGGGCTCCTTCCTATGACACAGCTTTTGCTGCCAATTATTTACCTGGCCTTTATCAGCCTTGGCCTGCCGGATTCTCTGCTGGGGTCTGCATGGCCCACCATGTACCCCCAGCTGGGCGTCCCCTTCTCCTACGCGGGTATCCTGTCCATGATCATCTCGCTGGGCACCATCGTTTCCAGCCTGAACAGCGACCGGCTCACCCGGGCGCTGGGCACGGGCAGGGTGACCGCCCTCAGCGTGGGCATGACCGCTGCGGCGCTGTTCGGTTTTTCGGTCTCCGGCCGGTTCTGGATGCTCTGTCTGTGGGCCGTGCCCTACGGCCTGGGCGCGGGCAGCGTGGATGCCGCCCTCAACAACTACGTTGCCCTGCATTACGAGAGCCGCCACATGAGCTGGCTGCACTGCATGTGGGGCCTGGGCACCACCATCGGCCCCGTGGTGATGGGCACAGCACTTTCCGGCGGACTGGGCTGGAACAGCGGCTACCGGTACATCGCCCTGTTCCAGATCGCGCTTACTGCCGTGCTTTTTTGCAGCCTGCCCCTGTGGCACAAACGCCCCGATGCCGCCCCGGACGGCACCGTGCCCAAGGCGCTGACCCTGCCGCAGGTGTTCGCGCTGCCGGGCGCAAAGGAAGTGATGCTCTGCTTTTTCTGCTACTGCGCGCTGGAGACCACCGCCGGACTCTGGGCAAGCAGCTACCTGACCCTTGTGCGGCAGGTGCCCGCCCAGACGGCTGCCAGCTTTGCCAGTCTGTTCTATATCGGCATCACGGTGGGGCGGGGCGTCTGCGGCTTTTTGACCTTAAAGCTGAGCGACGATCAGATGATTCGTCTGGGGTTTGCGGTGCTGGGCGTGGGCATTGCTGCCCTGCTGCTGCCCGGGGCGCAGGTCTTTGCGCTGGCCGGGCTTGTGCTGGTAGGGCTGGGATGTGCGCCCATCTACCCCAGCGTCATTCACTCCACCCCGGCGCACTTCGGCGTACAGAATTCTCAGGCCGTCATCGGCATCCAGATGAGCAGCGCCTATGTGGGCAATCTTGCCATGCCGCCGCTGTTCGGCGTGCTTGCCAACAACATCACCCCGGCGCTGTTCCCCTTCTATCTGCTGGTATTTCTGGTGCTGATGGCGCTGATGCACCGGCAGCTGGTGCGCAAAACGGCGCACACCTGAAAGGGTCCAACCCGCTAAAATTAAAGGGACTGCCGTACCTCATTTGGTGCGGCAGTCCCTTTGCTATTTATTCAGTTATTTGTAAAGAACTGCACTCAGAACTTATTGAGCATCTTTTTTCAGCTTTGCCAGTTCCTCTGCATCGCGGGTGTCATCCAGCAGGGTGAGGGGGCATCGTTGAAATAGTTGCGGTCCAGATAAGAGTGGGTAGCATTGGCGTGGGCAGCCATAGCCTCCAGCACGGCATAACCGGAGCGCACCAGCGGGTGGGTGGCAGGCACGCTGCCGCCCTCGGCCACCAGCGCAAACTTGCTTTCAGCCATATCCTCCAGCAGGGCGCTGTAAGCGTTGTTGGGGTCGGTGCCGTGGTTCTGCAGGCCCTGATACAGCAGCTGTGCCACAAAACCCAGCGTAGAAGCCGTATACCAGTTACCATTGAAATTATTGGGGTTCGCGGCCTTATCGGTGACCGGGGAGTTGATCTTGTTGGTCAGGTACACCACCACCAGGTTCTCCACGGGGTCGATCATGGGCAACGTACCGGTCCAGCCCTGATGGCCAATGGTATTGGAGGGTGCCTGCGTACCGAAATACCAGCAGCGCTGGTTGTCGCCCTCACGCCACCAGCCCAGACCCCAGTTGGCAGCGTCCTCCTTCTTGGGTGCGGTAAAGGCGTCCATCACGTTGCGGGAGAAGTAGCGGTTCTCGCCGTAGCCGCCGGTGAGCATGACAGAGGCCAGTTTTGCCAACTCGGTAGCGTTGGAGAACAGGCCTGCATGGCCGGAAATACCGCCCATCGCGTAGTAGCACTTCTCGTCGTGCACCTGGCCCTGAATGGTGGCGGTGCGCACGCCGGTAAAGGAGATGGCACCATCACGGGTGTTGCCGTTCAGCTCGGTAGCGGCGCAATCGTTGGCGGCAAAGCCGTTCAGCAAGGGGTTGTAGGTGGTGTGGGTCAGACCCATGGGGTCCCAGAAGGTCTCCTTCAGGAAGGCGTCCAGTCCCTTGCCGGTGATTGCTTCAATGGCGAAGGCCAGCAGCATATAGTCCACGTCGGAGTAAACGGTCTTGGTGCCGGGTTTATACATCAGCGGAGTCTTGAAGATGGACTTAAGGGTAGCAGCGCGGGTTGCAGCGCTGCCGTCCCAGCCGGAGAAGAGCACGTTGGTGGCACCGGGAACGGTCTTTTGAGCGCACTGGTCAAAGGAATCGTTGTGGTACTGGGGGTCTGCAGGGAAGCCTGCCTGATGGCGCAGGATATCGCGCAGGGTCAGTTCTGCTTTCCACTGCTTGTTGACCTTCAGGCCCGGGTTCTCGTAGCCGTTGTAGGTAATGTCGATGGTGTCCTCCACAAAGGCGCTGCCCAGCAGGTCTACCAGACGGCTGTCCAAATTGGCCTTGCCCTGCGTGACGAGGTACTGTAATGCGTAGTTTGCAGTGTACATCTTGGTGTTGGAGGCCAGATCGTACAGGGTATCGTTGGTCACAGCCGGGCTGTCGGTCTTGGGGGTGCCGTCCGGATTATAGGAGTTCACCTTGCCCCATGCGTTCTGGTACACCAGTTTGCCGTTTTTCACAATGGCCATCTGTGCGCTGGGGAAGCCGTTGTTCACGTCGGCCTGAACGATCTGCTCCAACAGCTCCAGTGCATCGCGGTCGATGCCCACGTCCTGCAGGCTGCCCTCCTGCACGGTGGGGTAGCCCACCCGCACAGTCACCTGTTTGCCGCGGGGACGGATGCCGCCCACTTGAATGGTGTTGCGGCCGTTGATGGTCTGGCCGGAAATGTCCACGTTCCACACGCCGCCTGCCGCCATGGCAGCGGTGTTGATCTGGCGGTTATTGACGAACAGGTTAAAGCCGGTCACGCCCGACTCGGGCTCCACGCACAGCGTTCCCTGCCCTGCGTAGCCCACAAAGGTGTACATGTGGTTCATGCGGCCAGCGTATCGTCCAGACCCTTCCAGTTGGGGAACACCGGCTCGCCCTGCCAGCCGCCGCTCACGCTGCCGCGGCTGGTCACCTTGACCGAGGTCGCCTTTTTAGGGACGAGGTTCAGGGAGTTGGTATCCTCCGCTGCGGCGGCTGCGGGCTCGGCAGCAGAGGCTGCCCCGGCGGTGCACACGTTGAGCGCCATCATGCCCAGACCGGCAACGCTGCCCTTCAGGAACGTTTTACGGGAAAATTTGGTTGACATGGTAAGGTCCTCCCATTCTTTTTGCCGCAATGCGACAATATACCTGTATTCGTGCTTTTTTTGTCCCGCAGCAGCGGGACTGCCTTTGTGCCCCGAATTGTACGCGAGACGAAACAAAATGTCAATCATGTTTTTATCTTGTGGCACAAAGTTTTGCGTTTCTCAGTTTTTCGCCTATTTTGGCACATTGTTTTGCGTTTTGTTTCAAATTTTCATGCGTTTTGTATACAACCAGCCGCAAAAATGCGTAAAAAAGCCGCCGCACAAACCCTTGTGCAGCGGCTTCGGTTCATAATTTTTCTTACAGGATGCGGGCGCTGATAGCGTTTGCCACCTGAAACAGGTCCTTCTGCCCAATAAAGCCAAACTTGGCCTCGTGGCCGTCCGCAAAGCAGACTGTCAACTGGGACGCCTGCAGCGGATCGCCAAAACCCGCCGTCTGGATGCCATAGTGCAGCACCTTGCGGTAAGGCAGCACAAAAAGCTGCTGCCGCGTGCCCGTGACCCCCTGCATATCCACCATGATGATGCGGTGGCTGGTGAACACCACCTGATCACGCACCGTCTTGTATGCGCCCACGATCTGCTCGCCCTCCAGCAGCAGGGCGTTAACATTTTTGCAGATATCCTTCTCCTGCAGGCGCATGAGGTTCTCCATCGGTTTATCGCGGAATTCCATTGTAGCGTTCCCCTTTCAGCGTTTTTATGGCTCTATTGTAGCATTTCCGCCTCCGGTTTGCAAGATGACTGCCCAGTGCAGGACAAAAAAAAAGACCCGAACCGTTCAAGGTTCAGGTCTTTTGAGCGGGTAATGGGAATCGAACCCACCTCCTCAGCTTGGAAGGCTGATATACTAGCCGATGTACTATACCCGCAATTGCAGAAAGAATTATACCATAACTTTCCGCAAATGTCCAGCATGAATTTAGCAGCTGCATAGCTGGGCAGACACAACAAAAAAGCACCGCACATTCCTGTGCAGTGCTTTTCTTTCTGGTGGAGATTACCGGAATCGAACCGGTGACCTCTTGCATGCCATGCAAGCGCTCTCCCAGCTGAGCTAAACCCCCAGATGTTTATCCTCATGCCTGACAACATGGGTTATTATACCAGCCGGAGGGGCGCTTGTCAACGGTTTTTTACAAAAATCTCTCCTCTTTTTCAGCGGTGCAGTGTGCCCGGAAGCTTTTGACGCAGCTGCGTTTTTCCCGGGCTGCTCTGGCCGCAAAAAGGCCGCAACATTACCTGTCCCATTTGTCGCACAGAGCGTTGATCTGATCAGCAAATTTGGCCAGATCCTTGTTGGCGCCACCCTCGTTGTGCTCAATGACCCGCAGCAGGCGCTTGCCGGCGCTGAGCAGCCGCTGGAACACGGTAGCGGCGCGGTTTGCACCCTCGCCTGTCCTCTGCTCCACACGGACCTTTGTGCCCTCCTGCAGGCAGACTGCACCCTCGGCACCGATGGCCCACTGCGCACCATTGTAGGGTGCACAGGCGGTAAAGCCCTGCTCGGTCAGGGTGTCCACAAAGCGGTTCTCCACCTCGTCCTCGCCGTGGATCACGAACACCCGCCGGGGCTTTTCCGTAAAGGCGTTCACCCAGCGCAGCAGACCGTCCTTGTCCGCGTGGCCGGACATGCCGGTCAGCTGACAGATCTCGGCCTTTACCTCGATGGGCTCACCGAACAGCTTAACCGAGTCCACTCCCTCGATGAGGGTGCGCCCCAAGGTGCCCACGGCCTGAAAGCCCACGAACAGAATGGTACATTCCGGCCGCCACAGGTTGTGCTTCAGGTGGTGCCGGATGCGTCCGGCTTCGCACATGCCGCTGGCGGACAGGATGACCTTGGGCGTGCGGTCGGTGTTGATCATGCGGGAGTCATCGCTGGTCACGCTGATGCGCAGCCCCGGCACGTTGATGGGGTCGATGCCCTTTTCCAGCAGCGCACGGGTCTGGGCGTCAAAGCAGTCGGGGTCTGTATCCCGGAAGATGCGGGTAGCCTCGGTGGCCAGCGGGCTGTCGATGTAGACCGGGAAGTTGCCGTGTCCTTTGACAAGGCCTTTTTCCTTGATCTCCCGCAAAAAATACAGCATCTCCTGCGTGCGGCCCACCGCAAAGCTGGGCACCACCACGTTGCCGCCCCGGTCAAAGGTGCGCTGCAAAATTTTTGCCAGTTCTGCCACATAGTCCGGCCGTGGGGCGTGGTTGCGGTCACCGTAGGTGGACTCCATGAACACATAGTCTGCCTGTTGGATGTAGGTAGGGTCCTTTATGATGGGCTGCTCCAGATTGCCGATATCGCCGGAGAACACCAGCTTTGTGGTGGTGCTGCCCTCGGTGATCCACAGTTCAATGCTGGCAGAGCCCAGCAGGTGCCCCACGTCCACGAACCGTGCCTCGATGCCCGGGGCAAGCTCGATACGCTTGCTGTACTCCACACCCCGGAACAAGCGGCAGGCGGCTTCGGCATCCTGTATGGTGTACATGGGCTCCACCGGCTCTGCGCCGGCGCGCTTGCCCTTGCGGTTTTTCCACTCGGCTTCAAACTCCTGAATATGCGCCGAGTCCCGCAGCATGATGCCGCAGAGCTCCACTGTGGGGATGGTGGCGTAGATCCTGCCCCGGAAGCCATTGTGCGCCAGCAACGGCAAAAGACCGGTATGGTCGATATGGGCATGGGTGATGAGCACAAAGTCGATCTCGCCGGGGGCTACGGGCAAGGGCTGGTTCTCGTACACATTTTTGCCCTGCTCCATGCCGTAGTCGATGAGGAAACGCTGCCCCGCCGCTTCCAGCATGGTGCAGCTGCCGGTCACCTCGTGGTTCGCGCCTAAAAATGTCAGCTTCAATGCAAAACACCTCCGGTTCGTTTTATGGTTTTAGTATAGCATATTTTTATTTTAGGTACACGCCGCACAAATCTGCGGGAAGTTTACGGGCATAATGCTGAATTGCAGAAAAAAAATTTTTATACAATCTTGACAAACCACCCTGTTCTGTTATAAACTTAGGATTGTATGACGTTCGTTCGTATTTTATGAGTCTTTTTAAATAGAGAGGTAGAAATTTATGGTTCGTAACGATTTGCGCAACGTTGCCATTATCGCCCACGTTGACCACGGCAAGACCACCCTGGTGGATGCCTTGCTGCGTCAGAGCGGCGCTTTCCGCGACAATCAGGCCGTGGCCGAGCGCGTGATGGACAGCGGCGATATCGAGCGGGAGCGCGGCATCACCATTTTGGCAAAGAACACCTCCACCACCTATAACGGCGTCAAGATCAATATAGTCGACACCCCCGGCCACGCCGACTTTGGCGGCGAGGTGGAGCGCGTGCTGAAGATGGTGGACGGCGTGCTGCTGCTGGTGGACGCGGCCGAGGGCCCCATGCCCCAGACCCGCTTTGTACTGGAGAAGGCTTTGCAGCAGAACCTGAGCCTTGTGGTGGCTATCAACAAGATCGACCGTCCCGATGCCCGCATCAAGGAGGTCATCGACGAGGTGCTGTACCTGCTGATGGACCTGGGCGCTACCGACGAGCAGCTGGACTGCCCCATTCTGTTCTGCTGCGGCCGTGACGGCACCGCCAGCCTGGACCCGGATGTGCCGGGCACCGACCTGATCCCCCCTGTTCGACACCCTGCTGAGCACCATCAAGCCGCCCGAGGGCGACCCTGAAGCTCCCTTCCAGATGCTGGTCTCCTCTGTGGACTTACAACGAGTTCGTGGGCCGCATCGGCATCGGCCGTATCCAGAACGGCGTTGCCAAGGTGGGTGAGGAAGTGGTCGTGTGCGACTGGCACAACCCCGACCTGAAGATGCGCGGCCGTCTGACCAAGCTGTACGACTTCCAGGCCAACGGCCGTCAGCCGTGCGACAACATCACCGCAGGTGATATCGTGGCATTCTCCGGTCTGCCGGACGTGACCATCGGCAACACCCTGTGCAGCCCCTCCAACGTGGAGCCGCTGCCCTTCGTCAAGATCAACGACCCCACCGTGGAGATGACCTTCTCGGTCAACGACAGCCCGCTGGCCGGCCGTGAGGGCAAGTTCGTCACCAGCCGTCAGATCCGCGACCGTCTGCAGAAGGAACTGCTGAAGGACGTGGCCCTGAAGGTGGAGGACTCCGCCACCACTGATTCCTTCCGTGTCATGGGCCGCGGTGAGATGCACCTGTCCATCCTGATCGAGACCATGCGCCGCGAGGGCTACGAGCTGCAGGTTTCTCCCCCGCACGTTCTGACCAAGGTCATCGACGGCAAGACCTACGAGCCTATGGAGCACGTTGTCATCGACGTGCCCACCCAGTATCAGGGTGCCGTCATGACCGGTCTGGGCCAGCGCAAGGCCATCCTGCAGCAGATGGAGTCCCTGGGCTCTGACCGTGTGCGTCTGGAGTTCCGGATGCCCAGCCGCGGCCTGTTCGGCTACCGCAACCAGTTCCTGACCGATACCCACGGCGAGGGCATCATCAACCAGATCTTTGACGGCTACGATGTCTGGGCTGGCATGATCGCCAACCGCTCCACCGGTTCTCTGGTCAGCTTTGAGACCGGCGAGGCCGTCACCTACGGCCTGTTCAACGCTCAGCAGCGCGGCACCCTGCTGGTGGGCCCCGGCGAAAAGGTGTACGAGGGCATGGTCATCGGCTACACCGCTTCCGGCGAGGATGTGGACGTGAACGTCTGCAAGACCAAGCACCTGACCAACACCCGTTCTTCCGGCTCCGACGACGCTCTGCGCCTGATCCCCATCAGCAAGCTGAGCCTGGAGGGCTGCCTGGAGTTCCTGGCACAGGACGAGCTGCTGGAGGTCACCCCGGAGAATCTGCGCATCCGCAAGCAGATCCTGAACCACGACCAGCGCATGAAGGCCAAGAGCAAGCTGAAGTAATTTCAAAAAAGCATCCTTTTATAGCAGCGCAGAAGCACCTACGGGCGTTTCTGCGCTATTTTTTTCATGTTTAGCAAATCACCCCCATGTTTTTTTTTTGCAAAAAAGGCTTGCAAAAGCGCGGTGACTGCGGTATAATATTTCTCGCAGTCACTGATATGCCTCTTTAGCTCAGTCGGTTAGAGCACCTGACTGTTAATCAGGGTGTCGCCTGTTCGCGTCAGGCAAGAGGCGCCAGCAAGCGATGGATATTCTTCCATCGCTTTTTTGTTTATCTGCATCTTTTTCACCCTTTCTTTACGGTTCTTAAAAAATATCGCCTTGAAGAACCCTAGTGGTTGTGGTATACTTTTTTTATAAGTTTATAGGCGTGGAAAAGGTACTGTGCAGGCTGCACAGTCTTTTCTGCCCACAGACAGGCGCTCCCCCCCGGTCAGAAGACTGCCGTGCAGGAGCGCAATTTTTTCGTTGGTCAAATCAGCAGGCAGGCCGGTGGTCTTGTGCGGCAAACGCAGGGCGGCAGGGCGGCTTGGTGTCGTTTGAATAAATCTTGAGAGTAAAAAGGGAAACATCTATGCGTTATACCTACGTCCGGCAGCACGATACCACCGACTGTGCGGCTGCCTGTCTGGCCATGGTGTGCCTGCACTACAAAAAAAGGAAGTTACCATTACCCGCCTGCGGGATATGATGGGCACCGACCTGAAAGGCACCAACCTTGTAGGCCTGCAAAAAGCCGCCAATGAACTTGGTTTTACCACCGCCGCAGTCCGCGTGGACCGCGAAAAACTTTCTGAGCGATTTCTCGCTTTCCCTGTATTGCACAGGTCATCACCGATCAGGGTCTGGCTCACTTTGTTGTGGTGTTCAAAAAGACCACCATCAAGGATGATGGCGCACGCCGCAAGCATATGCTGCAGGACGCCGAGAGCCGCAAGGAAGAAGAGGAAAAGGGCAAAAAGCATAAGTGCAAGGATTACGTCATCATCGGCGACCCCGGCACGGAACTGAAAAAAAGATCAGTCTGGACGAGTTCTACAAGAACTTTACCGGTGTTCTGCTGCTTTTGAACCCCACCTCGGAGTTCAAGGGCGGCAAGATTGAAAAAGGGCGGCATGATGAAGCGGTATATCAACCTGCTGCTGCCCCAGAAAAAAAGCTGTTCTTCTACGCCATCCTCAGTTCGATCATCACCACCATTCTGGGCATCGCGTCCTCCATGTTCAATAAGATTCTGATGGACGAGGTGCTGCCCTACGGGTTGAACAGCCTGCTGGTCACACTGATCCTCGTGTTCAGCATGGTCAGCCTGACCAATACTCTGATCGGTTTTGTGCGGCAGTGGGTGCTGATCCATCTGTCCATCAAGATCGACATCCCGCTGATGCTGGGCTACTTCGGGCAGATCTTCCATCTGCCCATGAAGTTCTTTGCCACCCGCAAGACGGGCGATATCACCACCCGTTACTCGGACGCAAACACCATCAAATCTATCTTTACCAGCATCGCGCTGAGCCTTGTGATGGATATCTCCATGGCTGTCATCACCGGCATCATTCTGTTCCGCATGAACGCCATGCTGTTCTCCATCTCGCTGTTCATGGCGCTGGTCAGCATCCTTCTGGTGCTGGTGTACAAACAGCCTTATAAAAAAAGATCAACGAAGAGAGCATGGCACAGTCTGCTGCGCTGAACAGCCAGATGATCGAGAGCCTGCGCGGCATCGAGACCATCAAGTGCAATGCCAACGAGGACACCCAGCTGGAAAATCTGGAAAAAGAGTACATCAAGAGCCTGAAGATCAGCCTGCGGTCCAGCCGCATCAGCACCACGCAGGGTCTGATCTCTTCCTTCATCTCCACCGGTTTCAGTATGCTTACCACCTACGTGGGCATCACGCAGGTGCTGAACGGCGAGATGACGCTGGGCGGCTTTATGGCCTTCAGCACCCTGTCCGGCTACTTCACCTCCCCCCCCTGAGCAACCTGATCGGTCTGCAGATGCAGATTCAGGAAGCCAGCATCTCCATGAAGCGTCTGACCGAGATCATGGACTACCCCTCTGAGTACGAGACCGCCGAGGGTGTGGAGCAGAGCGAGCTGGACAAGGTGGAGGGCGACATTGAGTTCAAGGACGTCACCTTCCGCTACGGCAACCGCGCTCCCGCGCTGGATCACATCAGCTTCACCATTCCCGCCGGTAAAAAGGTGGCGCTGGTGGGCGGCAGCGGCAGCGGCAAAATCCACCATCACCAAACTGCTGCTGAAGTACTACGACCCCGAGGACGGCGAGATCGACGACACATAAACGGCGCAAATCTGGCCGAGTACACCAACAGTTCGGTGCGCCGCGCCATTGCCTATGTGCCCCAGAACATCGAGCTGTTCAGTAAGACCATCTACGACAACATCCGCATCTCCCGCATGGATGCCACGCTGGACGAGGTGAAGGAAGCTGCCAAGAAGGCCGATGCCCATGAGTTTATCCGTCACCTGCCGCTGCAGTACAACACCTATCTGGAGGAAGCCGGCAACGGCCTGTCCGGCGGTGAGAAGCAGCGTATCGCACTGGCACGCGCCTTCCTGAAGGACTCTAACCTCTACATTCTGGACGAGTCTACCAGTAATCTGGACTTTGCCACCGAGACGCTGATCTTCAACATGATCTACGAGCAACTGGCAGACCGCTCCATGCTGATCGTGGCGCACCGCCTTTCTACCATCCGTGACTGCGACCTGATCCTTGTGATGGATCACGGCAAGATCGTGGAGCGCGGCAACCATGAGGAACTGATGGCAAAGAATGGCCGCTATGCCGAGCTGTGGAATATGCAGCAGGGCATCTTCCGCAAGCGCAAACAGGAGCCTGTTGAACAGCTGCCCTCCGCTACGGTGGAAGAGGACGACGACGGCGAGTCCATCACCTACTGACCGCACCGCATCCGCAGCCTTTGCCCGGATGCAGCATAAGCGCTTTCCCCGCTGGGAAACCAAAAAATGCCTCGTTATGGTGTGCCCGGAGGCAGACGCTTCCGGGCACCTTTTTGTTTCGGTTCACATTAAAAATATAACAGGATTAGGGGTAATTTATCATGAATGAGATCAAAGTTGCTGAAAACAAGACCCTCAAGCTGACCAATGTCCTCTCCCGCCTCGTGCGCCCTGAGGAACTGGGCAATCTGCCGGTCATCCTGACCCAGATGCAGAACTTTATGAAGAGCAACGGCGCACAGCCTATCGGCCCGCTGGTACAGGCGGTAAAGATGGGTACCGGCCCGGATCATGTGCCGGAACTGTACATGATGCAGCAGGCTACCCAGATGATCACCCAGATGGAGCCCGGCTACCACATGGACGCTGTGCTGCGGGTGAAGAACTGTCTGTACGCCCACTACACTGGTCCGATGAGCCACAACCAGCTGGCTACCGCCAAGCTGCAGATCATGGCCTTTGAAAACGACATCAAGCTGACCGGCGACAACTATACCATCTATGTCAATCAGGACGATGACGATGCCGTGATCGACGTATTTATGGAGACCAAATAATTATGACGACAACCATTCAGAACCTTTCGGATCTGCAGGACCGCCGGATCATGATGGACAAAAAGCTGCCCCCCTACGGGTATGCTTTTTGTCATTCTGACCGGTCTGTTCATGATTTTTCTGGTGATCTGGAGCACCCAGACCAACCGCATCTATGTCAGCCAGAACAGCGGTGTGGTGCAGGCCGCCAACAAGACCTACATCATGTCCAGCTACTCCGGCTCCATCACCGAGCTGTATGTCTCTGAGGGCAGCTATGTGAATGAGGGCGACCTAATCGCCCGGCTGAAGAGCACCGATCTGGATATGCAGAAGGATAACCTGCAAAGCCAGCTGGATATCTACCAGAAGCAGCTGGATCAGTACAACAAGCTGCTCAAGTGCATTCAGGACGACACCAACTATTTCGACGAGACGAATGCCGAGGACCAGCCCTACTACTACCAGTACCAGACCTACAAAAAAGCCAGGTAGCGCAAAAGACCTTTGACGCCACCACCTATCAGGCTGCCGGTTACTCCGACACCCAGATCAAGGCTTTGATGGAGCAGAACCAGAGCGAGCTGGAGTCTTTGTACTACTCTACCATGCAGTCCATCTCCCAGAGCATTACCAGTGCACAGGTCAACGTGGATAACCTGCAGGCGCAGCTGGATTCTTTGAACACCGGCGCCAACGATTACTTCATCTATGCGCCCACCTCCGGCGTGATCCACATGGACAGCCCTTACAAGGAGGGGGCATGGTGCTGAGTGCCGGTTCTGCACTGGCTACCGTTGCCAGCGAGAACGATGATCTGGAGATCATGGCCATGGTGACGGTGAACGACCGCCCCCTGCTGCATGTCGGCGACCCCTGCAAGATCGCCATCACCGGCCTGTCGGAGTATTCCTACGGCACCCTGACCGGTACCGTGACCGCCATCGACAGCGACGTGACCACCAGCACCAGCGCCTCGTACTACAAGATGACCATCAAGCCGGACAGCACCTATGTGGTGAGCCGCAGCGGCGACAAGGTGGATCTTTCCAACGGTATGAGCGTGACCGCCCGCGTGGAATACGATCAGGTCACCTATTTTGAGTATGCTATGGAGGCTCTGGGCGTGCTGTTCCGCTAAAAACGGATTACGCAGCACGGCAGGATGCCCCCTTCTACACCACCCCAAAGAGGTACAAACAACATGATTCGAACCGCAAAGAAACTGGCCGCCTGTGTGCTGATGCTGGGTGTGCTGGTATGCGGCACCGCACTAAGCGCTGCCGCAGCCAGTCTGCCCGTTGAAGAGCAGAACGGCGTTTCACTGCCATGGCTCAAGGACGTGCCCGCCGAGAGCATTGCCACCGGCAGCTACTCTGCCAATATGCTGCTGGGCGCTTCTCAGCAGCTGTCCCCGTGGTCAGCCCCAGTTACAGCACCGACTCTGTGGTCTTTTTTGACCGATGACAGCAGCGTGCTGACCGTAAGCAGCAGCGGCGTGGTACAGGCTGTGGGCGTTGGCACTGCCACCGTTACGGCAGCAGCCGGCAACCAGATCTGCGCCTACACCATCGTGGTATCCATGGACTCCTCCATGATCGTGACCGAGATGGACCTTTCCCTCTCCTCCAACACCATCTATGTGGGCAACTCGGTGTCAGCTTCGCTGCAGGTGCGCCCCAGCTCTGCTTCCAACTATGCCACTGTTACCCTGACCTCCTCTAACGAGAAGATTGCTACGGTGAACAGCTTTGGCCGTGTGACCGGCGTAGCTCCCGGCAAAGCCACCATTACCGCAACCTGCGGCTCGGTGGTAGCCACCACCACCGTTACGGTGCTTGCCCTGCCCACGGATTCCTCCACCGGCACAAGCGGCACCACCTCCAACAACAGCGGACAGGTGATCACCCCCAACACCAACTACATCGTGCTCAAGCCCGGTGCCACCCGCACCATTACGGCCAAGGCCACCCCTGCCAGTGCATCCCAGTCCTTCACCTTCAAGTCCGGCAACAGCAGCATTGCCACGGTCAGCCCCACGGGCGTGGTCACGGCGGTAGGCACCGGTTCTACCTCCATTACCATCTCCAACGGCAAGGCTACTGCCATGGTCACCGTCATCGTGAACCGCTCGGCAGATGCCGCCTCCGGCAGCGACAGCAGCAATGACGGCACGAACACCCCGGACGACAGCACCACTATCCCGCTGGACCCTGTGGTGCAGACTATTCAGGACAGCACCGAGGATCAGGTGGTGTTCGCCCAGTCTGAGGTTCCCATCGTGACCGGCGAGATCCTGAACGCCCTGCGCACCACCGGCAAGACCCTGTGCGTGGTAGGCGATGGCTATACCCTGAACGTTTCCGGTAAGGAGGTGAAGAGTACCACCAGCGAGATCGACACCGCCATCACCTTCACCGAGAGCGAAGAGGGGCTGGAGTTTGAGCTGGATAACGGCCGTACCCTTCCCTGCGCGGTGCAGCTGGAACTGGACGTGAGCACTTACTCCCGCCTGTACCTGTACAACACCATCAGCAACAAGTGGCAGTTCCTGAACAGCTACAAGGACGGCGTCATCACCGCCGACACCGCCGGCCGCTACCTGCTGACCAACCAGAACCTGCGGTTCGGTGATATCAACTGGACCTTCTTCATCGCAGGCGGCGTAGTGGTGATCCTCATCGCCATTGCCTACATCGTGCTCAAGAAGCGCTACTGGTTCTGGTAAGCTCCCCTTCCCCTGCATATACGACCGCCCGCTGCACAGCATTTCGTGCAACGGGCGGTTTTGTGTTATAGACGATTTAGAATGGTCTCCGCACGGCTCCGACCATATTCAGAGAAAAGATGATTTTTTTTACTGTGGTTCAGAAACGCCTGTGGGCGGTTCTAAACCACTTTTTCACAAGAAGAGATGCCCTTTAGGGGATGGCTTTTCCGTGAAAAAACAAGTCTGGAAAATCCGCAGATTTTCCAGACTTGTAAAATTAAAAAAATATTCTTCCACTAAAAATGGTCAGAGCACACAGCGGAGACCATTCTAAATCTTATTCTCCCCGGTCACTCCACCGTTACGCTCTTGGCAAGGTTGCGGGGCTTATCCACATCGCAGCCGCGCAACACAGCCATATAGTAAGCGAACAATTGCAGCGGCACGATGAGCTGCAACGGCATCAGAATGTCGTCATACTCGTCCAAGCGGATAACCTCGGTGGCAACGCCCTCCGGCACCTCCGCGTCCTTGGTGGTGAACAGCAGCACCCGTGCCCCGCGGCTGCGGGTCTCCTTGGCGTTGGAGATGGTCTTTTCGTAGACGTTTTTCTGGGTAGCCAGCGCAATCACCGGCACACCGTCCGTGATCAGGCTGATGGTACCATGTTTCAGCTCCCCTGCTGCGTAGGCATCCGAGTGCACATAGCTGATCTCCTTCAGCTTCAGGCTGCCCTCCAGCGAAAGAGCGTAGTCAAACCCGCGCCCGATGAAAAAGCAGCTCTGGGTGTTCACATAGCGGCTGGCAAGGTACTTGATCTGCTCGCAGTCCGCAAGGCGGGGCTTGATGACCTCTGGCGCGTGCAGCAGCTGGGCGGTGTAATACTTTGTCTTTTCCTCGGTCAGCTGCCCCCGCGCGTAGGCCAGACGCAGGGCAAACAGGTACAGCACGCACAGCTGCACCATATAGGCCTTGGTGGACGCTACCGCGATCTCCGGCCCTGCGTAGGTGTACATGACGTAATCCGCTGCCCGGGCAATGCTGCTGCCCACCACGTTTACAATGGCCAGCACCGGCACGCCCCGGCTCTTGGCCAGCTTGAGGGCGGCCAGCGTATCGCTGGTCTCGCCGGACTGGCTGATGATGATGACCAGATCCTCCGGCTTCAGGATGGGGTCGCGGTAGCGGAACTCGCTGGCGATATCCACCTGTGCGGGCACCCGCGCCAGCGCCTCAATGGCGGTCTTGCCCACCATGCCGGCGTGCATGGCCGTGCCGCAGCCCACCAGATGCACTGTGCCTATGCTGCGCAGCTTTTCATCCGTCAATTCCGGGATGCGCAGCTCCGGCAGGCCGTTCTCCACCCGGGGGCTGACCGTTGCCGTAATGGCGGCGGGCTCCTCGTTGATCTCCTTGAGCATAAAGTGGGGGTAGCCGCCCTTTTCCGCGGCTTCCATATCCCAGTCTGCGGTCAGCTTTTCGCGCTCCACTGCCTCGCCGAACTCGTTATAGAAGCGGATACCCTGTGCCGTGCACACGGCCATGTCCCCTTCCTCCAGTACGCTGTAGCTGCGGGTGTACTTGAGCAGCGCCGGGATATCCGAGGCCACAAAGTTTTCGCCCTCACCCCAGCCCACGATGAGCGGGCTTTCCCGCTTGACCGCAAAGATAGTGTCCGGGTAGTCCTTGAACAGCACCGCCAGCGCATAGCTGCCCCGCACCTTGGCAAGCGCAGCCTGCAAAGCCTGTAAAGGCTCGCCCTGATAGCAGCTGTCGATGAGCTTTACCAGCACCTCAGTGTCGGTCTCGCTGGCAAAGGTGTAGCCCTTAGCGATCAGACGCTCCTTCAGCGCGCCGTAGTTTTCAATAATACCGTTGTGCACGATGCTGACCCGGGGCGTGGAGTGCGGGTGGCTGTTCACATCGCTGGGCTCGCCGTGGGTCGCCCAGCGGGTATGACCGATGCCGCAGCTGCTCTGGGGCAGCGCCAGCTCTTCCAGCTTACTGCGCAGGGTGGAAAGCCGCCCCTTGCTTTTGACCACGCGGATACCGTCCCTCTGGGTAAGCGCCACACCGGCAGAATCGTACCCGCGGTACTCCAGCTTTTCCAAACCGTCCAGCAGCACCTGCTGGGCGCTGCGCATGCCAACATAACCTACAATGCCACACATACAAAATACCTCCAGACCGACTGCGGCGCGCCGAAATGCGCTGCTGCACAGTCAGTTTCCTCTATCAAAGTCTATGTTCTTGTATGGCTTTCTTTGCAGGGTTCTGTTTCGGTATTGCTGCCGGTTTTTGCCCTGTTCTGCGGCTGGTATAGCCCTCAGCCGGAGAAACATCCGCCGAATCTTTCGATGATTCCTCTCCTCGTCACCCTCACGGCTGTCACCCGTGTGGCCCGGCGCTTTGCGTCAGCTTGCGGTACGCATTCCTTCTTTCAATGTTTTTTGCAATGGCTTTTGGGGTTCAGTGCGTCCCCAGCATTTTATGCAGCTTGGGCTGCCACTTCAGCTTGTACAGCAGCAGTAGATTGCACAGTGCGCGGTCATACAGGGCAAAGGCCACGTTGCCCATGCTCAGTGTGAGCAGGGACATTGCCAGTGCGGTGGTGCGCAGCTCCTGCGAGACGCTGCCCGCCGGTACCAGCACAAGCAGCAGACCGTACATGGCAAGTACCGCCGCGTTGCACAGCAGCAGCTTACACACCAGCTGCAATGCCCGGGGACGGATGCGGTCAAACCGGGGCTTTACCAGCGGGTAATAGCCCAGCAGCACCGTGAAGATCAGGGCGATCTCTTTATCCGGCACAAAGAGCAGCCCCAGCAGGCTGACGGCGGCGTAGGCCGTCCACGCCATGGTGATGCCGCACTCCATGCACACCGTTGCAATGAGAAAGCTGGCCACCGCAGGCGCGATGAACATGGCAATGGGGATGATGGTGCCCAGCAGCATCAGTGCCACGCACAGTGCCGCTGCCATGCCGCAGTAGGCCATAGACCAGCTTTTGCTTTTTCGTTTCTTCATGGGATCTCCCATTTTTCGGTATCGGCGTCCTGCTCCAGCGGGTAGACCGCGTGCTGCAGGCCTAAGATCATGATATTGTTCAGCAGGGTGTCGTTCAGCTTGAGATCCAGCATCTTGTACGCCCGCATCAGATCGTTGACCGCTGCCAGCGCCTGCCGCCGGGCGTTCTCTATGGCGGCAGCCTGTCCGTTGAGCTCATTGACCACGAACACGTTGTACTGGCCATTGCGGCGGTCGGCTTCAAAGCGCTCGGCCTTGTCCAGCAGATAGAAGATGCGGCCGATGCAGCTGCCGATGTACCGCATACTCTTGCGCTGGTTGGGGTCATCCGTAGCCAGCGTGGAGTACAAAGCGCCGTAGACGTTGCTCATAGGCTCGGCGGCAAGGGCGTAGTTTTTGGCGCTCAGGTTCATCTGCACCACCGCCTGCTCCCGCTCCTGCGCAAACAGCCGCTCCAGTGCCGGGTTCTCCTGCCGTGCTTTGTCGTAGGCGCGGCGCAGCAGCAGCTTGTCCACTGCGCGGCGCACACGCTTCGCCGGGCGCAGCTCGCTGTACTTGCGGTCCTGCAAATTATGCCAGCCCATCAGGATCTCCGTCTGCGCCGCCTGCCGGATGCCCAGCGTCTGGCACATCATGCTGCGCCGAAAAAGCGTACCGGGCACCCGCTGCCGTTTGCAGGTAGGCATACGTCCTGCCAGACTGTCGGATAGGATGGCAAACAGTACCCCGTTGGTGCGCAGCAGATGGCAGGCGTAGAAGCCGTAAGACTTATACATCTGCCGCCGCACCCCGCGGAGGTAACGCATATAGGTATTGTAGTCCCGGATCGTCAGTTCCGGCAGATAGGGCCGCATCCGTCCCTTCATAAGAGCCAGCCATCCTTTCTGTACAGTTTTTGTATCCTGCGGTCAATAAGGTTAGTATAATCCTTTTTATGCGCCAGCGCAACTACCGGATGCAAAAACTGCCGTAATTTGTCATTATGCCGAATTTTGTGAAATCGTTTTCTCTTATAAAAAAACACCCGCAGTCCGTCTCTTTTGTGTAAAAGACAGGCTGCGGGTGTTTGTGCTTGATTTTCCCGGCAAAAGACACACTTTTCCGTGCAATGTCTGCCGGGAGCGGGGCTTAAATGCCCTTACTTCTTTTCAAAATGGGTGCGCTTGCCGTCAAAGCCGGATTTGGGCATGGGCTTTGCCACCTTCTCGGTCTTGGGGGCGTTATAGTACATATACAGCTGGCAGGGGATCATGCCGTTGTACATCTTGCGGCGCTTGTTGGCGCGCTTGCCGTAGTGCAGCTCAAAGTCCATATCGGCGGTAATGGCGTACAGGCCGGCGCAGGGGCTGGCTTCCATCTGCTGTCCCAGCGTGCGCGCCAGCTTGGCAGCGCCCTCAATAGTGCCCAGACGCTCACCATACGGAGGGTTTGTCAGCACGATGGCCTCCGGCTTTGCGGCAAAGGTGGCAACATCGGCCACTTCAAAGTGGCAGCGGTTTTCCACACCGGCCAGCTTGGCGTTGACGTTGGCCTGTGCCACGGCGGCGGGGTCGATATCGTAGCCGAAGGCCTCAAAGCCCACGTCCAGCTTGGACTCTGCCAGTGCCTTCTGGCGCTGCTCTGCCCACAGGGCAGCGGGCACAAAGCTGTAACGCTCGGCGGCAAAGCGGCGCTTCAGACCCGGGGCGATGTTCATGGCCTTCTGTGCGGCTTCGATCAGCAATGTGCCGCTGCCGCAGAAGGGGTCCTCCACCAGACTGTCGCGGCGCACACGGCCAAGGTCGGCGATGGTAGCCGCCAGCGTCTCGCGCAGGGGGGCTTCCATGGCGTTGCGGCGGTAACCGCGCTTGTGCAGACCCTCGCCGGTGGTGTCCAGCATGATCTCGCACACATTTTTGCGCAACATAAAGCGCACCTTGTACTCCACGCCGCTCTCGGGCAGCACGGTGGTGCGGTGGCCCTTCATCAGGCGCTTGACCACCGCCTTTTTAATGACGCTCTGGCAGGCGGGGATACTGGTCAGCTGACTGTTCAGGGAAGAGCCGGTGACCGGGAAAGCAGCGTCCGCAGGCAGAAACTCCTCCCACGGGATGGAATACACGCCATCGAACAGCTCGTCGAAGGTGGTGGCCTTGTAGCGTGCCAGCAGCAGCATCACGCGCTCCACGGTGCGTAGGTTGAGGTTTGCGGCGGCGATCATCTCAGCCCCACCGCAGAAGCTCAGACGGCCATCGTCCACGCGGATATTCTCTGCGCCGATGCGGGTCAGCTCAAATTTAGCGGTGGATTCGCACCCAAAAAAGCAGGGGGCGATCAGTTCAAATTTTGCGGGCATGGTAGTTCCTTTCTGTTCTGTACCGAAAAAACAGACCTGTCCGACCGGGGACAGGCCTGCCTGTGTTCCTTGTGATCCCAGCTGATACGATGGCTCAGCGGCCACGGCGGCTGCGGGGCGCATAACCGCCGCCACGGCGGTTGTTGGTCTCGTGATCGAGGTCCGCCATTTTTTCCTCGCTCTGGCTCTTGAAGCGGCTCATCATGTCCTCAAAGCTCAGGTTGTCGGAGCGGGCGGGTGCCTTGGGCTGCCACACGCGGGGTGCAGCCTCCCGGGCAGGGCCTCTGCCGCCCTCACGGGGGGCACGACCTGCGCCGCGGCCGCCGGAGCGTCCGCCCTCCTGCCCATTGCGGAAGCCGCCCGGACGAGGGCCTGCGGGGCCGCGTCCTTCCCGGGGCTGACGCGGAGCCGGGGGCAGCAGCCGCTTGATAGACAGCGCGATCTTGCCGTCCGGTGCAATGTTGATGACCTGCACCTTTACTGCATCGCCATCGTGCAGCACTGTGTTGATATCTTGCACGAACTCGTTGGATACCTCGGAAATGTGGACCATGCCGACACGCCCCTCCGGCAGCGCAACAAATGCGCCAAAGGGCTTTACACCGGTCACGCGGCCTTCGAATACGTTCCCTACCTCAATTGCCAAAACTCAATACTCCTTGCTTTCCAAATACTCTCGACCTGCCGCGCGGTCAGTTACCGGTCACATCCACAAAGATGCGCTCATTGGGTGCGGCGTAGTTGTAAGAGTCGCGTGCGACCCATTCGGTGATCTGGTCGGCATCGCCGCTCAGTACGCGCTGCAGTTCCTGATTTTCCGTCTGTTGCTGCGCCACCTGTTCGTTCAGTGTTTCCAGTTCTGCCCGCTTGGAGCTGATGGTGACCTGATTGGAGATATAAGCCGCCAGCATACTCAGCAAAAGCAGCACGAAAAACAGGCGGAACGCCATGGTGACCACTGCATTTCTGCGCTTTTTGCGTCCCGTATTCGTCATTGCCTTACGCTCCTGTCTGAACAGCAGACCTTCTGCGTCTGTTCTCTTACTTTGATACGTTTGAATTATACAACAATGCCCGCTGGTTTGGCAAGTTCTTTTTGGATTTTTTTGCGGTTCTTTCCGCGTTCCGGCGTAATTTGCGGGCAATTTTAGCCGCAGCGCGGCGGCGGCACAGAGGCTGCACCGCAAAACGGTGCAAAATACGGCCGGGCAGGCACAAAACAGCCCGTATCCCCCGCCCCAGCGCCCGCAACGGGATGCCCAGCACCCCGGCAACGCAAAGGGCGGCTGCAAAGGCCGTAGCTACCATGTACCACCGCAGCACGCCCGCTTTGCTGTACCCGGCGGCGTAGCTCTGGCACACCAGCAGCACCGCACCAGAAAGCAGCACGTCCGGCACAAAAGCCGCCCTGCCCCGCACCGGCAGAAATGCCCGCGCCGCGCCAAGGGCAGCGCCCAGCGCAGCACAGGCGGCGGCTTCCTGCAAAAGCCGGGCGGGCAGCAGCACCTGCACCATCAGCGCAGCAGCCGGTGCCAAAAGCCGCCGGCTGTGCGGGCGGCGGTATACTCCAGCCCATCGAACCGCCCGGTCAGCTTTGCTTCCCCGGCTTCCAGATCCAGTGTCTGCATACTGATCTGCGCGCCGGACAGGTGCAGAATACCCTTGCCGGTCTCCAACGCGGCACTTTCGGCGCTGCAATGCAGCACCCGCTGCACCCCGGTGACGGTCAGCCTGCTGCGGCTCTCCAAGATCAGGTCATGGGGCAGCGGCGGCTTTGCGGCAGCTTTTTCCATAGGCAGTCCCCCTCTGCCAGCATTGTATGCGGGCAGGCAGGGCGGTTATTCCGCGATCACCTCGTACATCTCGCGGGCAACGTCTTTCGTGCGGGGCTCCACATCCGAGAGCACCCGCACCTTGATGGGACGGTTGCCGAAGGTGACCTCGATGATGTCCCCGGCGTTGACGGCCTGACTGGCCTTGGCCACCTTGCCGTTGATGAGGATGCGGCCTGCATCCGCCACCTCGTTTGCCACGGTGCGGCGTTTGATGAGGCGGGAGACCTTGAGATACTTATCCAGACGCATTTAGAGTTGTTCCTTTCCTTTCAGCAAAAAAGCCGCCGCACCTTGTGCAGGCAGCGGCGGCGTGACAGAACCGATTACAGAGTGTCCTTCAGGGACTTGCCGGGCTTGAACACGATGCTGCGGGAAGCAGCGATGGTGATGGGCTCGCGGGTACGGGGATTGATGCCCTGACGCTCGGCGCGCTCGCGCACCTCAAAGGTGCCGAAGCCGGAAATGGTGATCTTTTCGCCCTCGGTCATTGCCTTGCCCAGTGCCTCAAAAACAGCGCTGACAGCCTGCTCTGCGCTCTTCTTGCTCATTTCGGTGTTTGCCGCAACCTGTGCGATCAAATCGGTCTTGGTCATATTATTTGCCTCCATCTGATTTTTGTCTTGAATTCTCTCGTTCTATCGGAGCAGGTCATTCGACCTGAGTACCGCGTTGTTCCTGTTCCAGACACTGCTGCGCAAAGCGCTTGGACGCAAAGGTCAGTGCTTCCTCTGCATCCACCCCCGCAAGCCGGGCGGCGTTTACCGCTGCAAACAGCAGCCGGCCTGCGGCTTCCTGCTTTGCGGCGGCGTCTGCCGTGGCAAAGTCCTGCACGGCGGCTTCCAGCCGGTGCTGTGCTGCGGCTGCATCCTGCTGCCCAAGGCCATGCCCGGCGGCACGCTTTTGCAGCTTTTGCGCCCGCATGAGCGCGGGCAGCGTAGCGGGCACGGTGGCCAGCTCGTCGGCAAGGGTGGTGCGCCCCTTTTCCTTATTTTTGAGCGCATCCCAGCCATTTATACCGGCGTTTTCCGCTGCGGAGGATGCAAAGATGTTGGGGTGCCGGAACACCAGCTTTTCGCAGACATTGCGGCACACATCCTCAAAGGTAAAGCGTCCCCGCTCTTCCTCTATGGCGGCGTGGAACACCACCTGCATCAGCACGTCTCCCAGCTCCTCCCGGAGCAGCACGGCGTCGTCTGCATCAATGGCTTCCAGCGCTTCGCAGGTCTCTTCCAGAAAATTTTTGCGGATGGAAGCATGGGTCTGCACCTTATCCCACGGACAGCCGTTTTCCGGGTCCCGCAGGATGCGGATCACCTGCAGCAACTGCTCCGCTGTATAGGGCGGCTGTGGGGTCCAGTCCAGCACACGTTCCATCTCCTTTTGAAAAGATACTGTAAATTGTACCGCAGCTGCTGCGGTTTTTCAAGCAAAAAACCGCAATTTTCCAGCATTTTTCATGGTTTTCTGCGCTTTTCACAAAAACAGGACGGCATCCTGCGGGGGATACCGCCCTGTTGCAGTTTTTTCCTGTTTTCAGCTTACAGCTGTGCGCCGCACTTATTGCAGAACAGCGCATCGTCCGAGACGGGCGCGCCGCACTGCGGGCAGGTCTTGCGGGCAGGCTGGGCGGGCTGTTCCGGGGCAGCTTCTTCCTCCTCCACGGGGGCTTCGTAGTCCACCTCGGCGGCTTCTGCCGGGGTCAGGGTAGCCTTCAGGCGGGTGATCTCCTGCTCGATGGTATCGATCATCTCGATGTATTTATCCACCAGCGGCTGGTTTTCTTCCTTGCCCTTGGCAAGGCTGTACACCAGTGCGCCCAGCTGACGCTGTGCCTTGAGCAGCTTGCCCTGTTCGTTGACCAGCAGCGCCTGCGTCTTACCCTTTTCGGCCAGATCCATGGCAACGTTCTTGCCCTTTTCGGCATATTCCAAACCCATCGCTTTGATCTTGTTAAAATCCATAATAGACACCTCTCTTATTCTGGCAGTATATTCTCTGCAGATGGCGGCGCATCCTGCGCCATACCGGAGTCGTATCCTCATTATAGCGCAGCGTTATGGCAATTGCAACGAATGCACCGCAATTTTTACAGTTTGGTGCTGGTTTGGAAACAAATTTTACGCATTTTTCACCGGTTAGGTGCGGCTGCCGTAGAACTCGCGCAGCATACTGTCGGCGGGCAGCAGCTCCAGCGGCAGCGGATCTACCTGCTCAAAGCGGCGGGCGGTCTCGTCCCATAGCTCGGCGTTGTGGCCTTCCAGCGTGAACTGACGGCGCACCTCGCCCAGCAGCCGGGAGATCAGTCCCAGCTCGTAGGTAAAGGAGGTGTCCAGCAGGAAGTCTGCGGTGGTCTTGAAGCCCTTGATATACCGTGTTTCGCCGTCCAGCACCCTGTCCCACATGGAAAGGGTCTTGGCGGGGCTGCGGCCGCGGGCTGCGGCGTCCCGCAGGGTGCGGCGGCACAGGCGGATATCCTGCGTATTGATGACCCGGCGGCCATCAATGCAGTATTCCTCCCGCAGACCGGCGTAGATGCGGTAGATCTGGTCGTCCGGCACAAGGCCGGTCAGCTCCGGGTTGAGGGCATGGATACCCTCCACGATGCACACACCGCCCTGCAGGTCGATGGGCTCCACTGCGGCAGAGCGCTGCTCGGTGGCAAAATCATAGATGGGCAGCTCGGTCTTGCCGGTCTCGCTGAGCTGGCGCAGGCACTGCTTGATAAGGGGCAGATCCAGCGTTTCAAGGTTTTCGTAGTCCAGCGTGCCGTCCGGCATTTTGGGGTAGTAGGCAGCACCTTTAAAAAAGTTGTCCAGACTGACCACCTGTGCCGGGGTGCCCTGCTGCACCAGCGCCTTTGCCAGACAGTGGGCGCTGGTGGTCTTGCCGCTGGCCGAAGGGCCGGTCAGCATAACGATCTTTGCCCCGGAGCCGCGCACCTTCTGGGCGGCATACTGCACCCGCCGGGCGTAGCTGTTCTCGCTCAGCTGCGCCAGCGCCTGCGGGCTGCGGGCTGCTACGTTATACAGGTCTACTTCAACCAGTCGTTTCGGTACCCAGATCGTGATCATAAAACTCAGCCACTCCTTTTTTCCGTTCCAGTACCTCCGCAAAGCGCTGGATATACTCGTTCGGATACTTAAAATTGAAGATGCGCTGCATCCGTTTGCCCCCATCGGCCACCAGTTTGGTGCTGCCGCCTGCACCCGCCGAGAGGATGGTCTGGACTTCCTCCATGATATAGATATTATAGTAACCTTCGTGACCCGGCTTGCACCAGCCCACGTTTTCCAGATTCTGCAGCGTGTTCTTCTGCCGGTAGAGGTAATAGGGGCGGTAGCCCGCTTCTGCCAGCAGATGGCATTTTTCCAGCATGGCGGCTACGTCCGCGTAGTCGTTCTCCTTCTGATCCTCAATGACGATGCGGGACGCCCGCTTGAGGGTAAGGGTGTGGACGGTGATGTTCTCCGGCTGCAGGGCAATCGCCTGCCGCAGGCTGTGCTCAAAGCCCTCCACCGTATCCCCGGGCAGACCGGCGATGAGGTCCATGTTGATATCCTCGTGCCCGGCGCGGCGGGCATCGGCGTAGCAATCCAGAATATCCTGTGCCGAGTGCTTACGGCCGATGTTTGCCAGCACCGCGTCCGAGAAGGTCTGGGGGTTGATGGAGATGCGGGTAGCGCCGTATTCCTTGATGACCGCCAGCTTTTCGGCGTCGGTGCAGTCCGGGCGGCCGGCTTCCACAGTATATTCTACGACCTTGGTCAGGTCAAAATTCTCCCGCACGGTGCCCATGAGCTGCCGCAGCTGGGCGGCGGAAAGGCTGGTGGGCGTGCCGCCGCCGATGTAGATGCTGCACAAGGTCAGCCCGGCACGCTCGGCCTGCACCCGGATCTCTGCAACCTCTTTGCACAGGCAGTCCACATAGGGCTGCACCATCTTGCGGTCGCGGTCCAGATTGCAGCTGACAAAGCTGCAATAGCTGCACCGGGAGGGGCAGAACGGGATGCCGATATACAGGCTGTAGGTCTTGGGTGCGCTGCCCAGCTGCAAGATCGGCTCCTGCAGGTCGGCAATTTCCTTCGCCATTTCGTATTTTTGCTCCGAGCAGTCGAACCGCTGCAAAAAAAGAAGCGGTCGATCTGTTCTGCGCTCCACCCGGCGGCGCGCTTATCGTGGATCAGGCGCACCGGGCGCACACCGGTCATCTTGCCCCAAGGCGGGCGGATGCCCGTCCACTGGCGCAGCAGGTCATAAGTCAGGCTGGCAAGGGCAAACTCCGGCGTTTCGCCGCCCTGCTCCACCGGCAGCGGCAGCGGAGCTTCCAGTGTTTTGCTCTTTTCTCCCTGCCGCACCAGCACCCGCAGACCGGTATCGGTCTTTTCAGCCCACAGACAGTCCTCGGCAGGCTCCGGCGGGGTCAGGGTCAGGGGTGCCATGGGGTAAAACAGGCGGGCAAGGTGCTCCACCTCGTACCCGGAGGGCAGCCCAGTGATATAGATCTTCATGTCGTTCTCTCTTTAAAAAATGTCGTTGCCGCCGCGCAGGGCGCTGCGGATATAGTAGTTGTTGTCCAGCTCCGCGCCAAAGGTGGAAAACTCGCCGTGGCCGGGCAGCACCTGTGTTTCGCGGGGGATGGGCAGCTGTGCCAGCTTGCGCAGACTGTCTGCCATCTGTGCGCTGCTGCCGCCCTCAAGGTCGGTGCGGCCGATGCTGCCCGCAAACAGCGTATCACCGCAGAACAGGTGCTCGCCGCACAGCAGCACCACGCTGCCGGGGGTGTGGCCGGGGGTGTGCCACGCGGTAAAGCGCAGCTCGTCCACCGCGATCTGCTCCCCTTCCGTGTAGCCGCAGTCCGCAGCGGAAAGCGGGTACATCCTGTCCCCGGCAAGGTCTGCCTTTTCACAATAGAGGGTGGCGTTCCACTCCGCCTTCAGGGCGGCGGCGCTGCCCACATGGTCGTAGTGACCGTGGGTGCACAGGATGGTGGTAAGGGTAGCGTTGTGCTGCTTTAAAATTTCATCGTAGCTGTGCACCTCTGCCGCCGGGTCGATGACCACGGCATGGCCTGCATCGGAGATGAGCAGAAAGGTGTTGGTATACAGCGGCGGTGCCGCAGGAATGTGAAAACCTTGCATGGTTACTCCTTCTTTTTCCACTCGTCGGTATCAATGATGATGGTGCAGGGGCCCTCGTTCACCAGCGACACCTGCATATGCGCGCCGAACTCGCCGTGCTGCACGTCCTTCAGGCCGTGTTTCGCCATCTCGGCAAGGAACAGCTCGTAGGCATCCACCGAGAGCGGCGGCTTTGCAGCCTTGATAAAACTGGGACGGTAGCCCTTTCTGGTATCGCCGTAAAGGGTGAACTGGCTGACCACCAGCGCGGAATAGCCCAGATCCCGGGCGCTCAGGTTCAGCTTGCCCTCGGCATCCGGGAAAATGCGCAGACCCGCGCATTTATCGGCAAGTTTGGGCACGATGTCCAGCGTGTCGGTGTCCCTGACCCCCAGCAGGATCATGATGCCCGGCCCAATGGCGCGGGGCTCGCCGCCTTCCACCCGCACACTGGCGGAGGATACGGCCTGAATGACTGCTCGCATTGCGTTAACTCCTTGTCACCTTGAGCACGTCCCGCACCTTGGAAAGGCGCGCCACCACACGGTTGAGGTGCTCGGTATTGTTGATGCCGATGGTCAGGCTGACCACGGCGCAGTTGTTTTCTACCTGACGGGCGTTCATGGCATAGATGGGCACCCGGATATCCGCCAGTGCGCTGAGCACGTCCTGCAGCAGCTCGTTGCGGTTCAGGGCAATGATCTCCAGCCCGGCCTTGTAGCTGTCCTTGACGCTGTCTGCCCAGTAGGCCTTGACCCAGCGGGGAGCGTTGGAGGGGTCCTTCATGCTGGCAATGGCATTGGCACAGGTCTGCTTGTGGATGGAAACGCCGAAGCCCCGGGTGATAAAGCCCACGATGGGGTCGCCGGGCAGCGGGCTGCAGCACTTGGCAAATTTGATGGGGGTGTTATCAAAGCCCTCCACCACCACGCCGTCGGTGGCGTGCACGCGGCTCAGGTCCACCTTGGGCAGATCCTCCACCGACTTGTTCTCCGCAGCTTCGGCGGCCTTGAGCTTCTGCCACTCCTCTTTGAGCTTGGGCAGGCAGTTGGCGATGGTCATGCCGCCGTAGCCGATGGCAGCGTACAGCTCCTCCGCGTTATTCTGGCGCATCCGGCGGGAGCAGCCGTCGATAAAGGCATCCAGCTGGTCGTCCGGGATGAGGATCATCTCCCTGCGCAACTCCTTGGACAAGGCGTCCCGTCCCTGCTGGATATTCTCTTCCCGGCGCATCTTCTTGAACCAGTTGCGGATCTTACTCTTGGCTTCGCTGGTGCGCACGATCTTGAGCCAGTCGCGGCTGGGGCCTTTATCTGCCGGGCCCAGCAGCACCTCGATGATCTCGCCGGTAGCCACCACATGGTCGATGGGCACCATGCGGTTGTTCACCTTGCAGCCCACCATGCGGTTGCCCACCGCCGAATGGATGGCGTAGGCGAAGTCGATACAGGTAGCGCCGGTGGGCAGGTTGATGACATCGCCCTTGGGGGTAAAGGCGAACACCTCCTCCGGCAGAAGGTCGCTCTTCAAGTCGTGGAGCAGGTTGCCGGAATCCTCGCTCAGGCGCTGGTTTTCCAGCAGCTGGCTGACCCATGCCAGACGGTCGTCCAGCTTATCGTGGCCTTCGCGGCCCTCCTTGTACTTCCAGTGGGCGGCAACGCCGTACTCAGCCTGCTCGTCCATTTTGCGGGTGCGGATCTGCACCTCAAAGGGGATGCCCTCGTGCCCGATGACGGTGGTGTGCAGGCTCTGGTAGCCGTTGGGCTTGGGGGTGGAGATATAATCCTTAAAGCGGTTGGGCAGCGGGTGGTACATATCATGGATGAGGCCAAGGGTGCTGTAACACTCGGCCAGAGAATCCAGAATGACACGGACCGCATAGATATCGTAGATCTCGTCGAAGGACTTATTCTGCATGATGGTCTTGCGGTAGATGCCGTAAATGCTCTTGACCCGGCGCTTGATGGTAGCACCCTCGATGCCGCTTTCCACCAGACGGCGCTCAATGACGCCAGACACCTTGATCAAAAACTCCTCACCGGCGCGCTCGCTGAGCATCCGGCTGATCTCGGCATAGCCCACGGGGTCCAGATAATGCAGGCTGCGATCCTCTAGCTCTTCCTTGACGTTCAAAATACCAAGGCGGTTGGCGATGGGGGCGTACACCTCCATGGTCTCGCGGGCCTTATCGCGGCGCTTCTGCTCCGGCCATGCGTCGCCGGTGCGCATATTGTGCAGCCGGTCGCACAGCTTGATGATCATCACGCGGACATCGCGGCTCATCGCCAGCAGCATCTTGCGCAGGTTCTCGGCCTGCAGTTCCTCAATATTGGAGAACTGGATCTTGGTCAGCTTGGTCACACCGTCCACCAGCAGTGCCACTTCCTCGCCAAAGGCGGCTTTCAGGTCGTCCAGCGTGGTGGGGGTGTCCTCCACTACGTCATGCAGCAGGGCGGCGGCGATGCTCTCGGAGTCCATGCCCAGATCCAGCACCAGCCGGGCGACTGCCAGCGGGTGGCAGATATAGGGCTCACCGCTGCGGCGGCACACGCCGTTATGGGCGTTGTTGGCCAGCTCGTAGGCTTTTTGGATCATCTCCATATTGTAGGCTTTGCCGCTGGCCTGAATGGCCTCGCACAGCTTTTCCCACGTTACGATCTCCGGGCGCACCTCAGAGGGCAGCGCCCCCTCCGGTGCGTCTGCCAGCAGTGCCGTAGCAGCTACGGTGGCGGTCTCCTGCACCGGCTGGTGCAGATGGGTCTTGGCAGAGTAGCCGTCCTCGTCCCGTACCGGAGCCGGGACCGGTGCAGTATTTTTCTTTCCCTCAGGCATTTATAGTTCCTCCAGACATTTCAGGATGGGGGCATCGGCAAGGTTCTTTTTGCCTGCTGTCGGCACCAGCTCCCAGAATTTTGCCCCGCCTTTTTCCGCTGCGGTGATCAGCCCCACCTGCTCTAAAGCGGCAACTGCCACCAGCGTTTTGCCGGTCTGCTCCTCGCCCAGCTTTGCGCACAGGGGCTGCAGGTCCTCGGCGTGCCAGCGGCGGGACTGCAATTCCCGGTACACGGCAATGATATCCGTGCGGGCGGGGACGATCTGTTTTTTCTGTTCTTCGGTCAGGGGGGTGCCCCGGCGCAGTGCCTGCACCAGTGCAGCCTGCCGCGCCAGTTCTGCACCCAGCCCCCTGCCGGGTGCAGGTCGATGATGCGGCCGGAGAGCTGTGCCCCCCGGGCGGACTCGTAGACCGAAAGGTTCAGTGCCGCGTCCACCACATCGCCCAAAGCATAGGGCAGCTGCTCGGCGGGCATCCCGAACCAGACGGCGTACAGGCAGCTATTGCCCTGCCGCAGCCGCAGGCGGCTGTGCCGCCCTTCCGATACCGGGTATACGCCGTCCACCACGGCACTTTGCAGCAGGAACACCGGGGTGGGGTTCTCGGCTCCGTAGGGTGCCAACTGCTCCAGATGCCGCACGCTCTCCACCGTGATGCGGTCCAGATGGATGGTCACATCACAGGTAAGGGGCGGGGTGTGCAGCACCGGGCATTCCCGGGCAGCCCAGTCGTTCAGGCGGCGGCGCAGCTCGGGCAGATTTTCTTCCCGGACGGAAAGTCCCGCCGCCATGGCGTGGCCGCCGTAGCGCACCAGAAGGTCGGCACAGGAGCCGATGCAGGCGTGCAGGTTAAAGCCCTGCACGCTGCGTCCGCTGCCCTTGCCCTCGCCGTGCTCGTCAATGGTGACCACGATGACCGGGCGTCCGGTGCGCTCCACCAGCCGGGAAGCCACGATGCCAATGACGCCGGGATGCCAGTCCCGTCCCCACAGCAGCATGATGCGGTCATCCAGCCGCTCGGGCTGCTGTTCCAGCAATTCCTCGGCGGCTTTGAAGATCTGCTGCTCGGTCTCCTGCCGGTGGGCGTTGATCTCGTTGAGTTTATGCGCCAGCTCCTCGGCTCTGTCCGGGTCCTCGCAGAGCACCAGCTGCAAAGCGGTAACGGCGTTATCCATGCGGCCTGCCGCGTTGATGCGGGGCGCGATGGCATAGCTGATATTTTCGGCGGTGATAGGCTTGCCCGCAAGGCCGACTTCCTCTAAAAGTGCCCCAAAGCCGGGGCGGTCGGTCTGCTGCAGCTGCCGCAGCCCGGCCTTGACAAGGGTGCGGTTCTCCCCTACCAGCGGCATCACGTCTGCCACAGTGCCCACGGCGGCAAGGTCGCCGCAGTAATCCAGCATTTCCTCCGGCGGGCAGCCGTCCAGCGCGGCACAAAGCTTGAAGGCTACGCCCGCGCCGCACAGACCCTTGAAGGGGCTGTGGTCGTCCTCCCGGCGGGGGTCCACCACGGCCACAGCCTTAGGCAAAGTCTCCGGCGGCAGGTGGTGGTCGGTAATAATCAGGTCCATACCCAGCGAAGCCGCAAAGTCGGCCTCCTCCACGGCAGAAATGCCGTTATCTACGGTCACGATGAGGGTGCAGCCCTTGTTATGCATGGACTGGATGGCGTTTTTGGACAGGCCGTAGCCGTCCCCCTCGCGGCTGGGCAGCATACACTTGACGGTCGCACCCATGCCCTTGAGGTGCTGGTACAGCAGGGCGGTGGCGGTCACGCCGTCCACATCGTAATCGCCGAACACGGCGATGGTCTCGCCGTTGTCAATGGCCTGCCAGATGCGCTGACAAGCGGCGTCCATGTCGGTCAGCAGGGCGGGGTCGGAAAGTTCCTCCTCCCCTGCCAGTAAGGTAAGCGCTTCGGCGGGGTCGGTGATGCCCCGGGCGGCAAGGATACCCGCCAGCAGGGCGTTTTCCTTTTGCTGCGCAGCCAGCACGGCCTTATATTTTTCGTCTGACCACGGCGCTTCGTCCATGGCCTGCTCTTCCAGCTGTGCCGCCGCTTGTTCGGCAATAGCGGCGGTCAGCTCCCGCACAGCGGTGCGGTCCAGCGGTTTTTGTTCCCAAGCACGGTAGGTCATTCAAATTCCCTCCCGGTCAGGCCATCGTTGGCCAGCATTCCCTGCAAAGCGGCGATCTCGGAAGAAATATCCATGGCTACGTCCGAAAGCAGATTGTTGTACAGGTTCTCATACGCCTGATTCAAGGTGTGCAGGATACCCGCGATATCCCGGCGGATGGTCTCGGCGTTTTCGCCCTGCTGCCCCTGCACGTCGTTATAGGTGTGCAGCAGCTTGAGGGTGGTGGGGATATAATATTCTGCAAAGCGGCGGGTCTTGGGCTGGCTTTCCGGGTGTGCCTCCAGCCAGTCGCAGATGGCGGTAGTGGTCTTGTGCATGGCCGCCAGTTCCTCCCGCGCCTGTGCGTCCTGCATGAGCTGCTGCTCTTTTTCCAGCACGGCAGCAAAGCGGCGGGCGGTATCGAGATTGAGCGGAGCATCGCCGGTTTCTTCCTTTTCCGGCTGCGGCTGCGCGGCGGCTGCGGCGGCTTTCTCCTTGGCAGCGCGGTAGTCCTCTGCCGTCAGGTAGAGCGTTTCAGTCTCATCGTCCAGCCATGCGTTCAGCCAGCCCTTATGGATGTAGCTGCGCAGCTTTTTCAGCGCCTTTTTCTTGGTCTGGCGGGTCAGGTCTGCCAGCATCGAAACAGGCAGGCCCTTATGGTAGTCCACGCTGTCGGCGTAGTCGGCAAACTGGCCCATCTGTCTGCCCGCCTTCATCCGGGCTGCACCACAGGCCGTCATCCAGCCAAAGCCCGCCGTGGCAAGGCCCAGCACGCTGCTGACGATGCCCAGCACGTTGTAGGCGGTGTTCATAACGTAGTCCGTGCCCGTCATCAGGATGCCGCCGCCCTCAGTAGCCGACACCACAACGTCACCCAAAGCAGCCGGCGAAATAGTGCCCAGCCCGATGAGGCAGCCCAGCGTCCCCAGCCCGAAGATCACTGCAAAGGTGATGCCCACCGCCAGCAAAGTGCAGCCTGCGCTATGGCGTTTTTTTGCGCTGATACGGATGCTTTCCACCGGGGTCGGCTCCGGCTTTGCAAAAATCTGCCGGAACCAGCCGGGCATCCCGGCGGGGTCGGCATCCGCAGCACCTTCGCGGAAAGGCTGCTTTGCATCCCCGTAGGGATAACCTCTGCGCCCCCTGCCGGAAGGCCTTTTGCGGCCTCTCCGATACCGTAGTTGGCTGCATGGACAGCGGCTTTGCCCACATCCCACGCCCGGTCACCGATGTCCATGCCCCTGCCCTCAAAGCCGTGGGCAAAGGCATCGGTCATGGTGTCGCCAAAGGCGCGCAGCTGGTCTTCCAGCTCCTGCTGTACCTGTCGGCCTTCGTTATTATTTCGGTTATCGTTTTCACGATCGTACATCAAAATTTTCTCTCCCTTCTGCCGGTGCATACCGGCTGATGATGGCGCGGGCCACCCGCAGGCCATCTACGGCGGCGCTCATAATGCCGCCCGCATATCCCGCACCCTCGCCGCAGGGGTAAAGCCCTGCCAGCTGGGTGCACACAAAGTCCTCTTCCCGCTTGAGCCGCACCGGGCTGCTGGTGCGGGTCTCAAGGCCGGTCAGGATGGCGTCCGGCGCAGTGTAGCCCGCGATCTTGCGCTCATAGGCGCGCAGACCCGCTCGCAGGGTATCCGCCAGCTCCCCGGGCAGCAGTGCGCCCAGATCTGCGGCAGTCACACCGCGGTCGTAGGTGGGCTGCACGCTGCCGATGCGCAGCTGCCCGCGCCCTTCCAGAAAGCTTTGCACATTCTCTGCCGGGGCGGCGTAAGCCCCGGCTACTCGACCGGCGGCATAGGCTTTTGCTTCCAGCTCCCGCTGGAAGGCGATAGCGCGGCGGGGGTCGTTGGCAAAATCTGCCCCGCCTACGCTGACCACCACCGCCGCATTGGCGTTTTTGCCGCTGCGGGCGTGGTAGCTCATGCCGTTGGTCACAACACGCTCTTCCTCACTGGCCGAAGCCACTACCTGACCGCCGGGACACATACAGAAGGTGTACACGCACCGGTCGCCGACGTGCTGGGAAAGCTGGTATTCGCCCCGGGGCAGTGCCGGATGTCCGGCAGCCTCGTGGTACAGGCTTTTTTCGATCTCGCTTTGCAGGTGCTCGGCGCGGAAACCCACGCTGAAAGGCTTGCATTCCAGCACAAGGCCGCTATCCATCAGCATGCTGAACGTATCCCGTGCCGAGTGCCCCACTGCAAACACCAGTGTCTCGCAGGCAAAGCTGCCGTTTGTAGTAATGATGCCCACAAGTCGTCCGTTTTTTCGCTCCAGTCCGGTGAGCGCGGTGTTGAAGTGCACCTCGCCGCCCAGAGATTCGATCTCTTTGCGGATGGAGGTGATGACGCCGCGCAGCAGGTCGGTGCCCACATGGGGCTTTTGCTTCCATGCAATCTCTGCCGGGGCACCGTGCTGCAAAAACACCTCGGTGACAAAATCACACAGTTCATCCCCGATGCGGGTGGTCAGCTTGCCATCCGAGAAGGTGCCCGCGCCGCCCTCGCCGAACTGGATGTTGGCGTTGGGGTCCAGCTGACCGGTGGCGGAAAAGTGCTCCACCGCCTGCACACGGGCATCCAGCGCAGGGCCGCGCTCCAGCACGATGGGGCGGTAGCCCTGCCGTGCCAGCAGCAGGGCCGCAAACAGCCCCGCCGGGCCCAGTCCGCACACCACAGGGCGGTGCGCAAGCGGCTGCGTACCCGCGTGCAGGGTAAAGTCTGCCCGGCGGTGCAGGACAGCGTCCGGGCAGCGGGCTGCAAGGGCGGCCTCCTCCCCGGGCTGCTTGAGGGTGACCGCCACGGTATATACCAGTTTGGGCTGGCCGTGGCGGGCATCCACCGAAAGCTTTGCCACGCCGGTGTGCTCTACCTTGCTGCGGGGCACCCGCAGAGTGTGCAGCGCCTTTTCAAATGCCTGCGGCTCTGCGGCAGAGAGGGGTAGGCGGATGTTGCGAACCAGAATCATTTGTTGTGTTTTCCTTTAAATTTAGTTGCTTTCAATGCGGCATTGCAGCACATAGCTGCCCAGTGCAAAGATCTTGCCGTTGGAGGGCACATACAGCCGGCAGGCAATGTTCTGCTGGCCGGTCGCCACGGCAAAGTCCTCGGCGTCGATCTCAATGACCACCTGCTCGGGGGTCAAAGTTTCCATAGCGCCCTTGGGGCCGCAAAGGATCACGTTCATCAGCCGCTCGGTCTCCACCGTCAGCTGATAGGTGGCGGGCAGATTGACCACCTGCACACAGCTGGAGGGCAGGTTCATAGTCTTGGTCTCCAGCCCGGAGCAGTCAAAGCTGACCGTGATGGTGGAGATATTGTCCAGCAGATAGATATCTGTCGGCAGCTCAATGGGCATCTCATACACCTTGTTCAGACTGAAGGTGGAAAGGTCGATGGTGCCGATGGACAAGGTGGACAGTGCATCGATCTTTTCTGCCGGGCCCGCTACCTTGAGCTGCTTGCAGCTGAGGGCATAGCTCAGCACCGAGTTATCGAACCCGCGCGGCGCGTTGATAAAATTCACCTTCACCGGCAGGGTCGCCGTCTTGTACACTTGCAGCGTCACGTCCACATTGCTTTCTTCCAGCGTGGTGTACTGGAACTTGACCTCCTTGCCGCCGCTGGTGTAGAAGCGCAGAGGGGTGTTCAGCGTGACTGACTCGGTCAGCTCGCTGTCATAGGATGCCTCGGCGGTGCAGGTAGCCACCTTGCTCAGCTCGCTGCTGGGGCCGGACAGGGTGACGGTCTCCTTGGAGACCTCGGTGCTGTAAAGGATATAGCCGTCTGCAATGCGCAGATAGTTGGTGGTAGCGGTAACGGGCAGGGTCTTTTCCTCCACCACGTCAAACACCACATCCACCGTGTTGTCGCTGCCTTCCATGGTCACGGTCACGCCATTGAGCAGACCGTTTGCGCCGCGCACTAGCAGCCGCAGGGTCTTTTCGCCGCTGTCGCGCACGCTGGACCAGTCCGGGTAGACCACAAAGTCCGACGCGCTGAGCCCGCCGATGGTGTAGCCATCGCCGGAGAGCTTCAGGTTCACGGTCTTGTCCTCGGCGCTGACGATGCTCAGACCCCGAGAGGTATAGGCGGCGGAATCGTAGGTATAATCCACCGGCACATTATAGATGGTGTTGGTGGTACCGGGCTGAACGATGATGGTGACCACCATCCATGCAACGATGGCACCCAGCACGGACAGTGCCAGCCGGACGCGGCGGTCATCCAGAAGATTTTTCTTTTTGCGGACGGCAGGCTTTGCGCCATTCGTCTTGTTCGGCTGGTTGCTCATTGCTGCTCGTCCTCCCCCTTCTGGCTGATCCAGTTCCACAGCTTTTTCGCCTGCTCCACCCAGCTGTCGGCGGTGTTCTTTTCCACCGTGGACTCCTTGGGGATCATCTCGTCGATGAGGCGGGTATACAGGCTCTGGCGGTCAAAATGACGGATCAGCACACCATTTTTGGCCATGGAGATGATGCCGGTCTCCTCGCTGACCACGATGGCAATGGCGTCGGAGTTTTCCGCAATACCAAGACAGGCGCGGTGGCGGGTGCCCATATCCTTGCCCAGATCCAGATTGTTGGAAAGGGGCAGCACGCAGCCCGCCGCCTTGATGCGGCCGTTTTCGATGATGGCGGCACCGTCATGCAGAGGTGTGCCCTCGTAGAAGATAGTGCCCAGCACTTCCAGATTGACCGCGCTGTTCACCGGGGTGCCGGTGCGCACGATCTCGGAAAGGTTGGTGTGGCGTTCCAGCACGATGAGGGCGCCGGTCTTAGTCTCAGAGAAGCGCTCGGCTGCATCGCAGATGGCAATGATGGCGCTGCGCCACGCACCCTTGAGACTGGGGTCGTTGTAGCGCCCCTTTACGTTGAACAGCTTGGAAGCCCATTGGTCGGTCTGACCCATGCGCTCCAGTGCGCGGCGGATCTCCGGCTGGAACAGCACCACAAGGGTGAGCAGACCAACTTGCAGCAGCGAGTTGAGCAGCCATGTAACGGTGCGCATATTCAGGGTGTTGGCTACCAGATACACGACCATGACCAGCAGCGCACCCTTGGCCAGCTGCCCGGCGCGGGTGCGGTTGACGATGCCCAGCAGCTGGTAGATCAGGAACGCGATGATGATGATATCCAGCAGATCAACGATCTTGAAGGTCTGAAAATTGGCGATGATCGCATTCAGTGTCATGCGTGTGTGCCCCCTTACACAGCTTTCGATCAGGGCGACAGCGTGGGCAGCAATGCCCAGCCCCTCGCCGGTAAAGCCCAGATGCTCCTCCGTGGTGGCCTTTACGCTTACCGCCTCTACCGGCAGGCCGAAAGCCGCCGCCAGATTGGCACGCATGGCCGGGATATGGGGTGCAAGCTTGGGGCGCTGGCACAGCAGGGTGGCATCGATGTTCTCAATGCGCCAGCCATGCTCCTTGAGGATCTGCGCCACGCGGCAGGCCAGCTTCAGGCTGTCGGCACCGGCGTACTCCGGGTCATTGTCCGGGAAATGCTGGCCGATATCCCCCAGCGCCGCAGCGCCCAGCACAGCATCCATCACCGCATGGGTCAGCACGTCCGCATCCGAATGCCCCAGCAGACCTTTTTCAAAGGGGATCTCCACCCCGCCAAGGATCAGCTTGCGCTGCTCTACCAAACGATGTACATCATAGCCGTGTCCAATACGCATTTCCGTTTCCTTCCTCTGTGCCGGGCAGGGCAGATCCTCCCGGGTGGTGATCTTCAGGTTTGCATAGTCGCCCTGCGTCAGCTGCACCGGGCGTCCGGTCAGTTCAAACAGGCTGCAATCATCGGTAACAAGGCGGGCGCGAGTCTCGTCCAGTTCTTCCAGCGCCGCAAGGTACGCTGCACGGTCAAAGCACTGGGGGGTCTGCACCGCATACAGGGTACTGCGGTCCGGGGTGGCGCATACCGCGCAGTCCGGGGGCACGGTTTTGCCATCGCCCCGGGCAGCGGTCTTGATGGTATCCTTCACCGGCACCGCCGGGGCTGCTGCGCCGCACCGGGCGGCAGCTTCCAGCGCCGCCGTAATGACCGACGCACTCACAAAGGGGCGGGCGGCATCGTGCACTGCCACCAGCTCTCCGTGCGCTGCCAGCACGCCGTTTTTTGCGCTCTCGGCGCGGGTAGCCCCGCCCGCTACGATCTGCACAGGCTTTGGGCAGTCCGCCGCCTGCTGCGCCACAAACTCCCGGTTTTTGCCTGCCACCAGCACAAGCTCGGTGATCTGCGGGCACTGGGCAAAGGCGCGGATGCTGCGGTGCAGCACCGTTTCGCCTCCCAGATCAAAGCTGAGCTTATCAAACCCCATGCGGGTCGAGCTGCCCGCCGCCACCAATACTGCCGATACAGTTTTTTCCATCTCTTCCACCTACCCTGCCGCTGTGCCGCGCTGCACGCCCACAGCTGCTTATAATAAACCATGTTTTATTATAGCGTATCACAGCGCAAACTTCAACCGATTTTACACAGCAAAAAGTGCATCCTTGCTGCATAAAGCCCTGCGGTCTGTCCTGAAAGGACAGTCACCCAGAGTGTGCGCTTTCGCCCCCTCAGGCGCTGACCCCTTCCGTCTGCTCACTGCGTTCGCAGCCACCTTCCCCAAGGGGACGGCTTTTCGCGGTGACGGTACACCTCCATAAGGCTTTTGCTCCGGTCAACTATCTGCTGAACGCAAAAAAGGGCTGCTGCACAAAACGTGCAGCAGCCCCGCAGATGCTTTGAAATGTTTTTACTTCAGGATCGGCTCGATGGCAGCAGCCAGAGCATCCTTCTGTGCCTGTGCTTCAGCCAGATCCTTGCCCAGAGTGGTGAAGTAGGTCTTGATCTTCGGCTCAGTGCCGGAGGGACGCACCACCACGGTAGCGCCGTTTTCCAGCGTGTAGATCAGCACGTTGGCAGCGGGCAAACCGGTCTCTTCCGGCTTCTTGTAGTCGGTCACCTTGACCACCTTATGGCCGGCCAGCTCCACAGGGGGCTGGTCACGCAGCTTCTGCATGATGGAAGCCATCTTCTCCATGCCGGTCAGGCCGGGGAACTCGAAGCTGTCCACCTTGTTCAGGTAGCGGCCGTACTGAGCGTAGATCTCTTCCAGACGCTGCTTGATGGAGGAACCGATGCTGCGGTAGTAAGCAGCCATCTCGCAGATGAGCATGGAGCCGATGACGGCGTCCTTATCGCGGACGTAGGGGCCAGCCAGATAGCCGTAGCTCTCCTCAAAGCCGAAGATGAAGCGGTCGACCTCACCGGCAGCCTCGAGGTTGGCGATCTGGTCGCCGATCCACTTGAAGCCGGTCAGCACATTGCGCATCTCCACGCCGTAATGCTTTGCCACAGCGTCTGCCAGCGGAGTGGACACGATGGACTTGACTGCCACGGGGTTCTTGGGCATGGTGCCCTTCTCGATACGGCCTGCGCAGATGTAATCCAGCAGCAGAACGCCCATCTCGTTACCGGACACCAGCTCATAGCTGCCATCCGGGCACTTCATGGCAATGCCCACGCGGTCGGCATCGGGGTCGGTGGCCAGCATCAGATCGGCACCAGTCTTGGTTGCCAGCTCCAGACCCAGCTTCAGAGCCTCGAAGATCTCGGGGTTGGGGTAGGAGCAGGTGGTGAAGTAGCCGTTGGGGTACTCCTGCTCGGGCACGATGGTGATATCGGTGATGCCCATATCGTTGAGCACATGGGTCACGGGCACAAGGCCGGAGCCGTTCAGCGGGCTGTACACCAACTTCAGGCCGGCAGTCTTGCACAGACCCGGGCGCACCTGACGTGCCTCAATGGCATCGTACAGCGCCTTTTTGCAGTCGTCGCCCACAAAGCGGATCATGCCGTTCTCCACGCCCTCGGCAAAGGAGATGTACTTTGCACCGGTGAGCACATCGGTCTTCTGGATCTCATCATAGACGATGGCGGCGGCGTCATCGGTCATCTGGCAGCCGTCCGGGCCGTAGGCCTTGTAGCCGTTGTACTTGGCAGGGTTGTGGGAAGCGGTGACCATGATACCGGCGTTGCAGTTATAGTAACGGGTAGCAAAGCTCAGCGCGGGCACAGGCATCAGGGCATCATAGATGCGCACCTTGATACCGTTGGCTGCCAGAACGCCAGCGGCGGTCTTGGCAAAGACATCACTCTTTAGGCGGCTGTCGTAGCTGATGGCCACAGTCTGGGTACCGCCCTGGGTCAGCACCCAGTTTGCCAGACCCTGCGTTGCCTGACGGACAACGTAGATGTTCATGCGGTTGGTACCGGCACCCAGCACGCCGCGCAGACCTGCGGTGCCAAACTTCAGCGCCACAGCAAAGCGATCCTTGATCTCATCGTCATTGCCTTCGACCTTTGCCAGCTCCGGCTTCAGGTCTGCATCCTCCAGATCCGCTGCCAGCCAGCGCTTATATTCATCCAGATACATCTTGTACACCTTACCTTTGTTTAAAATCTTTTTCCCCGGATTGAAATGGTTTGTATAAACCTACTTATACTATAAACTCTTGCTCCGCTTATGTCAATTGCGTAAAATGGCCGAAGTTTGTGCCCTTAAAACCGACAAATGCCACAAAAAACCGGTTCTTCTGCTATATTTATTGCGTTTTTCGAAGTATCCAGCAGCTGGTAGGGCTGGTGTACATCCTCCAGCACCTCCAGCCACTGCTCCGGCCCCACGCCGTTTTCACACAGGTAGCGCAGCAGCCGCATCACCCGGCCAAAGCTGTCCGCCGGGGCAAGCACCGTGCTGCTGCGCACCTTGCCGCCCTGCTCCCGGCGCAGCTGTGCCAGCACCCCCTGCGGGGTGGATGCGGCGCAGTACACCAGCGTACAGGCGTGTTGCAAGCCCTCCAGTTCTGAATAGGTACGGATATAGCGGCAACATTCCCCATTTGTCATGTTCTCTCGTTCTCCTTTCTGCTGCATTGACAACTTTCCTGTGCTTTACTATAATGATTTTAAACAGAAAAAACTGTCGAAGTATGGAAAATATATCCATTATTTTCCACTTTTAGCATTTTTGACAAACCATGCGCCATGCAGGAGGGACACCATGTATTCTGTGACCAACAGCTTTGGCCTGAACGGGCTGCGCGGCTTTGCCGTTGCGGTGGAAGCCGATGTTTCCGGCGGGCTGCCCGCGTTTTCCATCGTCGGCCTGCCGGACTCTGCCGTGCGGGAAAGCGCCGACCGGGTGCGCGCCGCCATCAAAAACCTTGGCTTCCGCTTCCCGGACCGGCGCATCACCATCAACCTTGCCCCCGCCGATGTGCGCAAGACCGGCCCGGTGTACGACCTGCCGCTGCTTCTGGCGCTGCTGACCGCCAGCGGACAGTTAGAAGAAGTACCTGCCGATGCTGCCTTTCTGGGCGAGCTTGCACTGGACGGCAGTCTGCGCCCGGTGTCCGGCGTGCTGCCCATGGCGCTTGCCGCTGCCGAGCACGGCATCCGGGCGCTGTACGTCCCGACAGAGAACGCCGCCGAGGCAGCCGAGGCCTGTGCCGACACCATGACCGTCTATCCAGCCCACACCGCCCGGGAGGTGGTGGAGGCACTGAAGGGCATCCGCCCCCTCTCCCCTGCCGCTGCCATCCCCTTTGACCCGGAGGACGCATGGCAGCAGGTGCCGGATTTTGCGGACGTGATGGGGCAGTCGCTGGCGCGGCGCGCCATGGTCATAGCGGCCGCAGGCGGGCACAACGTGCTTTTGACCGGCGCACCCGGCACCGGCAAATCCATGCTGGCAAAGCGCCTGCCGGGCATCCTGCCACCTCTGACCCGGGAGGAAGCGGTGGAGACGACCAAGATCTACTCCATTGCCGGGCAGCTGCCGCAGGGACGCGGGCTGATCTCTGCCCGCCCCTTCCGCAGCCCGCACCACTCGGCCAGCGCTGCCGCCCTTGCCGGCGGCGGAGCGCAGTTTCGTCCGGGCGAGTGCAGTCTTGCCAACTGCGGCGTGCTGTTTTTGGACGAGCTGCCGGAGTTTTCCCGCGAGAGCTTAGAGGTGCTGCGCCAGCCGCTGGAGGACGGCCAGATCACCGTGAGCCGCGCCGCCGGAAGCGCCACCTACCCCAGCCACTTCCAGCTGGTAGCCGCCATGAACCCCTGCAAATGCGGCTACTACGGCCACCCCACCCGCGCCTGCACCTGCTCGCCCAGTGCGTGCGGCAGTACCGCAGCCGGGTGTCCGGCCCGCTGCTGGACCGCATCGACCTGTGCGTAGAGATGGACCCCATCGCCTTTGACGAGCTGCACACCGCCGCTCCCTCCGAGAGCAGCGCCGAGCTGCGCAAGCAGGTGCTGGCCGCCCGCGCCATTCAGGCCAAGCGCTACGCTGCGCCGGGCTTTAAGGGAGTGCACTGCAACGCCCAGCTGAACGCCGGACAGGTGCGGCGCATCTGCCGCATGACCCCCGGTGCCGAGCAGCTGCTGCGCAGTTCCTACGATGCACTGGGACTTTCCGCTCGGGCGCATGACCGCATTTTGCGGGTAGCCCGCACTGTGGCCGACCTTGCGGGCAAGACCCTGCTGGACGAGGATTCTCTGCTGGAGGCGCTGCAATACCGGGCGCAGGAGAAATTGGACGGATAAGGCAGTCTGCACTCTAAAAATACAACAGAAAGAGGACGGAACACATGAAGCGCGCATACACAAACGGTATTCTTCTGGACGGTACCGAGCAGATGGAACCGGTACGGGGCAAGGTGCTGCTGACCGAAAACGATAAGATCACCGCCATTGCAGATGCGAGTGTAAGCCTTGACGGCTACGAGGTCATCGACCTGCACGGTGGGTATCTGTGCCCGGGGCTCATCAACCTGCACGTCCATCTGGCAGGCAACGGCAAACCCAGCGCAAAGCCCCGGGACAATGCAGCGCTGGTACGCAAGATCCTGAGCAACAGGCTAACCCGCGCCATCGCATACCGGCTGGTGTGCAGTTATGCCAAGCTGGAACTGCTGGGCGGCGTGACCACCGTGCGCACCGTGGGCGGCATTGCGGACTTTGACACCCGCTGCCGGGACGACAGCGCCGCCGGAAAGGTGCTGGCACCCCGCATTCTGGCCGCCAACGAAGGCATCTCGGTGCCGGGCGGGCACATGGCAGGCTCGGTAGCAGTAGCGGCACACAACAACGCCGAGGCGCTGGCGCAGCTGAAAAAAGGCCAGCGCACAGAAGGTAGACCTTGTCAAGCTGATGATCACCGGCGGCGTGCTGGACGCCACCGAAAAGGGCACCCCCGGCGAGATGAAGATGCCGCCGGAGATGATCAAAGCCGTCTGCGATGCAGCCCACAAGCTGGGCTACACCGTTGCCGCCCATACCGAATCCCCCGCGGGCGTGAAGGCTGCGCTGGAAAACGGTGTAGATTCCATTGAGCACGGCGCAAAAATGGACGAGGAGACGGTTCGTCTGTACAAGGAGCGGGGCGCATTTCTGTGCACGACCATCTCCCCGGCACTGCCCTATGCGCTGTTTGACACCGCCGTTTCGGGCGCATCAGAAAAAGACCAGTACAACGGAAAGATCGTCTTTGACGGCGTGATCGAAAGTGCAAAAACCGCGCTGGCAAACGGCATCCCGGTGGGCTTGGGCAACGATGTAGGCTGCCCCTACATCACCCAGTATGATTTCTGGCGGGAGTTGTGCTACTTCCACAAATACTGCTGTGTGAGCAACCGTTTTGCCCTCTACACGGCCACCCTGCGCAACGCGCAGCTGGCGGGCATCGGCGATGTGACCGGCTCTATCGCGCCCGGCAAAAGCGCAGACTTTATCGTAACGCGCGAAAACCCGCTGGAGGATCTGCGGGCTTTGCAACATCTGGAACTAGTGGTCTGCCGCGGCCGTGCCGTGAAAAAGCCCTCCCCTAAGCGCAAAAAAGAAGTGGACGCCCTGCTGGATCCGTATCTCGTGTAAGCAACCTGTCCAACATATAAAAACGCGAGTGGCCAAAACGGTCGCTCGCGTTTTTGTTTGCTATCGGTGGTTGCATTTTCTCTTTTCCGGTGCCGCCCGGTGTGGTATACTGGAAACGTAGAGGCAAAAATGGAAAGGAGCAAAGTACAAATGAACATTCGTAAAGCCGAAGAAAAAGACATTCCCAGACTGCTTGCACTGCTGGGACAGGTGCTGCAGATCCACGCAGAGATACGCCCGGATATTTTTATTCCCGGCACCACAAAATACACTGTCTGCGAGTTAGCAGAGCTTTTGAAGCAGGAGGACAAGCCCATCTACGTTGCCGTGAACGAGGAGGATGTGTGCATGGGCTATGCCTTCTGTCAGCTGAAGAAGCAGCCTTTTTCCACCAACATGGTACCCTTCAAGTCACTGTTCATTGATGACCTTTGCGTTGACAAGCAGACGCGCGGACAACATATCGGGGAAAGCCTGTTTGAATATGTGAAGCAGCAGGCAAAAGCGCTGGGCTGCTATGAAGTCACCCTGAACGTCTGGGCGGGGAACACTTCGGCAGAGCACTTTTATGAAAAGATGGGCATGAAAACCAAGGAACGGCAGATGGAGTATATTCTGTAACTCGGCTTCTTGGTTTCAGGACAAATAATGCATTCTATATCCCCCGGCGGGCAGCTACAAAACGGCTGCCCGCTTTTTTATCGCAACATAAAATCGCCGCATTGTGGTCAAAGCCAAAGGAATTTTTCTCATTTTTCAGTAGATTCTTCCAGATTCTTTCGGTACTGTGCCGGACTGACACCATACTCTTTCTTGAATACTCGGCTAAAATAGAGTGGGTTATCATACCCTACGATCTCTGCAATTTCTCCAATATTGTATTCGGTGTTCTCCAATAAGCTTTGTGCATTTACCATCCGAAGGGACAGGATGTATTGTGCAGGGCTTATTTTCATGTACAGCTTAAAATTACGGATAAACCAGTTCGTACTGATATGCAGCGATTCTGCGTAATCGTCCACACTGACCTTTGTATTATAATTCTCGTTAAAGTAGGCAGCGGCGGCTTCGATTTCTTCGGGGATGCTTGTAGTTGTTTTTTCTCGCTTTCCTGCTGTTGCCTGCTTACTAAAAGCAGAATGATGTTGAAGAGAGAAGCAATATAGTCTTCATAGCCATATTCACATTGTTGCAGTTCCCGGATGATCTTTCGGAACAGCATTTTTTGTAATCCCGGCAGTGTGCCGCTGTAAAAAACGTGCTTGTCCAAGGGTATTCCGTGATAGTTCAGGATGTTTTTGACATCATATCCTGTAAAATGAATCCAGAACACCTCTGGGTGATCTTCTACATAATAAACATACTTCTGGACTTCTTTAGGCTGGTAAAGCACCATGTGTCCAGAAGTCACCACTTCCTCAACACCATCGAACCAGAAGTGTGCTTTACCAGATGCCACATAGAGGATTTGATAGTCTCTGCGACCCTTTGCCCAAAAAAGTAGGTAGCTTAGGGCGTTTTTTCAAGCGATAAGTGCCACAACTGCCTACGACCAGCGGCTTTGAGTAGTCTTTGAAATCCAAACGGGAGTTGTTCAAATATCCTGAGTTGAAATACATCCCTGCGTCCTCCTCATCTTCAGAGATTTTACAGTGATTTGAGAAATGTTCTATCAAAAAATTACAAACTCTTTGATTTTGTGCATATTTTGTTCCATCTTGTCTATATCTTTTTTGCGTTCCATTAGATTCTATAATATTTTCAGACGAAACGCAAGAGATTTGGGTAACTTGCGTAATGAGAATTCCAGTCTGAAGTGCGCAGCAGATTGGTCGCGCCCACACAAAACAAGCAAGATGGGAGAAAGCACAATGACTGAGAAACGTTATCTAAAGTGGTATAATAAAGTCGGCTATGGTTCAGGCGATATTGCAGGCAACGTGGTGTATGCATTCCTGTCCTCCTTCGTCATGATCTATCTGACCAACACCGTTGGCCTGAACCCCGGTATTGTCGGCACTCTGATTGCAGTTTCCAAACTGCTGGACGGTGTGACGGACATTTTCTTTGGTTCTTTGATTGACAAAACGCATTCTAAGATGGGCAAAGCCCGTCCTTGATGCTGTACGGCTACATTGGCTGTGCCATTACGCTGGTGGCAATTTTCGCCATCCCGACCAATCTGGGACAGTTTGCACAGTACGCATGGTTCCTGATCGCATATACTCTGCTGAACGCTGTATTCTACACTGCCAACAACATTGCTTACTCTGCACTGACTGCTCTCATCACGAAGAACAGTGCCGAACAGGTCGAGATGGGTTCTTGGCGTTTCATGTTCGCCTTTGCCACCAGCCTGCTCATCCAGTCCATCACGCTGGGTGCTGTTACGGCATTGGGCGGTGGTGCTGCCGGTTGGCGCACTGTTGCAATCATCTACGCTATCATCGGTCTGCTTGTCAACACCCTCTCCGTTTTCTCCGTGAAGGAACTGCCGGAAGGCGAATTGGTGGATACCACCGACAAAAAAGGAAATCGAGCAGGACGAAAAGTACAATCTGGTTCAGGCCGCAAAGCTGCTTGCTGGTAACAAATATTATATGATGATTTGCGTCACCTACATTTTGCAGCAGATCTACGGTGCCATGATCAGCATGGGCACCTACTATGCAACCTACATCCTTGGCAACCAGAATCTGTTCGGTGTATTCTCTTGGGCAATCAACATTCCTCTGATCATCGCACTGGTGTTCACCCCGACCTTGGTTGCAAAGTGGAATGGAATGTATAAGCTGAATGTAATGAGCTATACTCTGGCAACGATTTCTCGTGCACTGGTTGCTGTAGCCGGTTACATGGGCAGCGGCAATGTGACCTTGATGCTGCTCTTTACTGCAATCGCAGCTCTTGGTCAGGGTCCTTGGCAGGGCGATATGAACGCTGCGATTGCTGCTTGCTCTGAATATACTTGGCTGACGAAGCATAAGCGCGTGGATGGCACGATGTACTCCTGCACTTCTCTCGGTGTGAAGCTGGGCGGCGGCCTAGGTACTGCCATCACCGGCTGGCTGCTGGCAGCAAGCCATTTCGATAGTGCGCTGGCTGTCCAGCCCGAATCCTGCATCTCGATGCTGAAGATCATGTATCTGGTGATTCCGTTTGCTCTGGATGCCATCATCACCTTCATTCTCTCTCGTATGAAGGTCGAAGAAGCAAATGAAAAACTGCGTGCAGCAGTCTGATAACAAGCCATTATCATTTCTCCTTCATCTGCTGTTCCCCGGGGAGGCTGGAGAAACATTATAAAATTATAAAAGGTAAATGAGGAAATACTATGGCTGCATTTGATTTTGCAAAAGTAAAAGACCCCACCTTTTTCAAGGAAAACGTGCTGAATGCTCATGCAAGTTTCCATACTTACGCTTCCCGCGAAGAATATCTGGCAGGAGAATCTTCGCTTGCGCTGAAGCTGGACGGTATCTGGAAATTCGCCTACGCAAAGAACTACACCAGTGCCATCCCCGGCTTTGAAAAGACAGATTACGATTGCAGCGGCTGGGATGACATTCATGTTCCGGCACACATCCAGATGGAGGGCTACGACATTCCCCAGTATGCGAATGTTCAGTATCCGTGGGATGGCCGTGAAGAAGTACAGCCGGGTGAGATCCCGCAGCGGTTCAATCCGGTGGCAAGCTATGTAAAATACTTCGAGCTGCCGGAATCCATGCAGGGCAAGCCCGTCCACATTGAGTTCGAGGGTGTGGAAAGCGGCATGGCTCTTTGGCTGAACGGGTCTTATGTGGGCTATACCGAGGACAGCTTCTCCGCACACGCATTCGATCTGACTCCCTATCTCCAGCCGGGCGTGAATAAACTTGCTGTGCAGGTGTTCAAGTGGACTTCCTCCAGCTGGTGCGAAGATCAGGACTTCTTCCGCTTCTCCGGCATCTTCCGCAGCGTGTGGCTGTACGCCATCCCCACCGTGCATCTGGAAGATGTATCCGTCAAAACGCTGTTTGCCGGGGATGATTTTACTCATTCCACGCTGGAAGTTGCATTGCAGGTGGAGGGTAAGGGCGCAGCCCGTCTGACCCTGCGCCGCAGTGAACTGGAAGTGTTCTCCGAAAAAATCGCACTGAACGGCGGCTCTGCGCTGTTCAGTCATGCGGTGGAGAACCCCCACCTGTGGAGTGCAGAGGACCCGGCTCTGTATGAACTGGAAATTTGAGCTGCTGGACGACGCAGGCCATCTGGTAGAGGTGACCGGGCAGAAAGTCGGTTTCCGCAAGTTCGAACTGAAGAACAATCGGATGCTGCTCAATGGCAAACGCATCGTGTTCAAGGGTGCCAACCGTCATGAGTTCAGCTCCATTACGGGTCGTGCTGTGGGCGTACACACCCATGAGGAACTGCTTCGGGACATCATCACCATGAAGCAGAACAACATCAATGCCATCCGTACCAGCCATTACCAGAATCAGGATGCACTGTACGACCTGTGCGACGAGTATGGTCTGTATCTGATCGCAGAGAACAATCTGGAATCCCATGGCACATGGGATATTCATCAGGCTGGCATTCGCGGCATCGAGGGCGTTTTGCCCAATGATAAGCCGGAGTGGAAAGCTGTCTTGTTTGACCGCATGAATTCCACTTACCAGCGTGACAAAAAAACCATCCTGCTGTTCTGATCTGGTCTCTGGGCAACGAATCGTTTGGTGGTGAGACCCTGCTCCAGATGGCAGAGATGGTCCGCCGCTTTGATGACACCCGTCTGGTGCATTACGAAGGTGTGGTCAATGATCCCCGCTTCCTCGAAACCACCGATATCGAGAGCCATATGTACAGCACTGTGAAGGACATTAAAGAGTATCTGGCACAGAGCGATAAGCGGCCTTATATCGAGTGCGAATATTCTCATGCTATGGGCAACTCCAACGGTGCTTTGCACAAGTACACGGAACTTGCCGACCAGAAGGACTGCGGCTATCAGGGCGGCTTCATCTGGGATTACATCGACCAGTCCATCTGGAAAAAAAAGACCGCTACGGCAAGTGGTTCCAAGCCTACGGCGGCGACTTCGGCGAGCGTCCTACCGACTATAATTTCAGCGGGAACGGCATTGCCTACGGTGGTGACCGTGCTCCTTCTCCCAAGATGCAGGAGGTCAAGTTCTGCTATCAGAACATCGCCATTTCCATCGACAACTCTGGCTTTGAAGTCTGGAAGATAAGAACCTGTTCACCTCTACGGGTGCCTTCGACTGCGTTGCTCTGCTGCATCGTGATGGAAAGCTGTATCAGCAACAGGAACTGACCAATATTGATGTTGCTCCCGAAGAGCGTTCCAGCTTCCCGCTGCCGTTTATGGTTCCTGCGCTCCCCGGTGAATATGCAGTGACCATCAGCTTCCGTTTGAAGGAGGACACCAGCTGGGCAAAGAAGGGTCATGAAGTCGCCTTTGGACAGGGTGTGATCGCTGTGGTTCGTTCCATTCCCAGCAAGAAGGTCACGCCGTTTACCGTTACGCACGGTACTCACAACATCGGTGTCCGTGGTGAGAATTTCGATGTTTTGTTCTCCGATCTGAACGGCGGTCTGACTTCCTACCGCTATGCCGGCAAGGAGATGATTCAGGAGATTCCCCGTCCCAACTTCTGGCGCGCTCCCACCGACAACGACTGCGGCAACAACATGGGCGGCGTTCGCGGTCAGTGGAAGCTGGCAAGCCTGTACGCTACCGCCAAGGGCATCGGCAAGGAGATTCCGTCTGTTCATGGCGGCACCATCCTCCAGAACCCCACCTGCGAGGTGGAAACCGACAGCGTGGTCGTGACCTATCTCTACAACCTCCAGACCAGCCCCGCAGCAGAGTGCAGCCTGCAGTACCGTGTGTTCGGTGATGGCCGCATCCAGACCACCCTGCACTATGACCCGGTGGAAGGACTTGCAGCAATGCCGGAGTTCGGCGTACTGTTCAAGATCGACGCTGACTACGACACGGTGGAGTGGTACGGAAACGGCCCTGCGGAGACCTACTGGGATCGTCAGCATGGTGCAAAGCTGGGCATTTACCAGAACAAGGTCGCAGACAACATGGCGCAGTACCTTGTGCCGCAGGAGTGCGGTGCAAAGACCGCTGTGCGCTGGGCAAAGGTAGTGGACCGCAAGGGTCGCGGGCTGCTGTTTACCGCAGATGCCGCAAAGCCCATGTTCTTCTCTGCGCTGCCCTACACTCCCCATGAAATGGAGAGCGCCAAGCATCCCTACGAGCTGCCCCCGGTCCATTACACGGTCATCCGTGCTATGGGCGAGCAGATGGGCGTTGGCGGCGATGACAGCTGGGGCGCCAATGTCCACCCGGAGTATATTCCTGATGTGACCAAGCCTGTGGAGTTCACCTTTACGTTCCGTGGCATCTGACCCTCGTTATTAAGACACCTTCGCGTTGAGATAAGGACATCCCTGCATGAGATTCCTATCAAAAGCGAGGGTGTCTTTTTTGGTATCACAAAATCTCAATTCCTGACGCCACTATTTATAAGCAGTGCTTTGCTCTATATAAGCAGCGTTGCTATGTCAAAATAACCGTATTCAGTTTTTGTTCAGAGCATTTCTTTGAATGGTTCTCCAAACTTTCTTTAACGTATTGAAGTATACAAATTTTATCATATTCCACCGGTGGATACTTAAATTTTTTCAGTAAGTGTTTCACCATCTTACGCATA